>Ga0190265_10000009_pt1 | contig 271595 bp, 239 predicted proteins | sample Popmic124T_FD_133135 | JGI IMG/M metagenome (GOLD analysis project Ga0190265, IMG submission 133135) | Populus adjacent soil microbial communities from riparian zone of Indian Creek, Utah, USA - 124 T | ecosystem: Environmental > Terrestrial > Soil > Riparian zone | place: USA: Utah...
GGGTCACAGCGTGTTTACCGCTCTCCGAGGCTTATCGCAGTTAGCCACGTCCTTCATCGCCTATTGGCACCAAGGCATCCATTATGTGCTCTTTGTAGCTTGATCAATCTGTAGAACGCCAAATCGTTTCCAATTCGACGCTCAAACTTGATAACTGAAACTCTCGGACCAGGGATCTTAACCCCCGGTCTTATTTTCAGACTCAGCTCTTAAAAGTTGTACTTACTACCCTGTATGTAGATATCAAAGAACCAGCGGTTTACGCCTCTTTCAGCCCACAAAAAAACCCAATTTGATCTCCGGCGGTCATTCCCAGCCTGCCCGCCGGTGGCGGGTGGCCGTTCATCATGCCGGGACAAAATTGAGTTCCAATTTGCAGTCCCAAAATAGGCGAGAACCAACTCTTTCGTCTTGCGACTACGGGAGTCCCGCTTCAGGCGGGGTCAACAAGGTAGCCGTCGAAAAAAGACCGTCAACCGCGAAAAGCGATTTTTTTGCGGAGAAATGAAGATTTCTTGCGCGGCAATCGCCCCGCCACGGAACAGAACATCTGAAGACTGGTTGAGAATCGAATCATTCTCACCATGCCGAAGGAGAAAAAGCTCCGCCCGCCCCAACACCAAAAACGTCAGCCTGGCCTCGAATTCAAGATGCGGCCGCGGCCGAAATCGGGGGCCAGCAATTATATCGGCTGCGGGAAGCTGCGGGACAGGGTCGCGCTCATCACCGGTGGCGACAGCGGAATCGGCCGCGCGGTGGCGGTTCTTTTCGCCAAGGAAGGTGCGGACGTCGCCGTTGTTTACTTCAACGAACATACAGACGCGAAGGAGACAAAGCGGCTCGTCGAAAACCAGGGGCGCCAGTGCCTGCTCATCGCCGGCGACATTGGCCGCGAGAAATTTTGCCAATCAGCGGTCAAGCAAACAAGGCGCGACCTCGGAAAGATCGACATCCTGGTGAACAACGCGGCCGAGCAGCATCCACAGGAAAACATCACGAAGATCACGGAGAAGCAGCTAGAAAAGACCTTTCGCACCAACATTTTCGCGATGTTTTTTCTGACTAAGGCCGTTTTGCCGCATTTCCGCAAGGGCGGCGTGATCATTAACAACGCGTCAGTGACCGCGTATCAGGGAAGTCCGAAGCTGCTCGACTATTCCGCGACGAAAGGTGCGATCGTGGCCTTCACTCGATCGCTCTCGCAGGCGCTGGCGGAAAAGAAGATTCGAGTGAATGCCGTGGCGCCGGGACCAATCTGGACGCCGCTGATTCCCTCGACGTTTCCCGCAAACGAGGTGGCGACGTTCGGGTCCGACACTCCGCTGGGCCGCGCCGGCGAGCCAGAAGAGGTTGCGACCTCTTTTGTTTTTCTCGCGTCCGACGATTCGTCGTACATGACCGGGCAGGTTCTCCATCCGAATGGCGGCCGGATGGTGAACGGGTAACGCGCCCAACCCGAATGACCTTGCGATTTTCATCGTGTCTCATGGATTCGACTTGGCTCACCCCGGCGTCTGCGTAATCTGCGGACGATTTGAATTTGCCCAACCCACGCCTCGACGGACGCGCTGCTGATCAGATCCGTCCCATTTCCTTCGAACTCGGAATTGCGCCCAACGCCAGCGGTTCGGTTCTCGTGGCCATGGGTGACACGCGCGTGATCTGTGGGGTGACGATCGAGGAGGGCGTGCCGCGCTGGATGAAGGATCAAAACGTCCGGGGCGGCTGGCTCACCGCGGAGTATTCGATGCTTCCTTACTCAACCCACACGCGCAAACCGCGCGATATTGCCAAGGGCCGGCTCGATGGCCGCAGCACGGAGATTCAGCGATTGATCGGGCGATCGTTGCGTGCGGTCGTCGATCTCGAAAAACTCGGCGCGCGCACCATGTGGGTCGATTGCGATGTGCTGCAAGCCGATGGCGGAACGCGTACGGCGGCGATCACGGGAGCAAGCCTGGCCGCAGCCCTGGCCTGTCGCCAATTGATCGAGGAAAAAAAACTGAGTGAACTGCCCATTCGCAAACTCGTCGCCGCCATCAGCGCCGGGGTCTTGAACGAAGTGCCGTTGCTTGATTTGAATTACGAAGAAGACAAGGCGGTGACGGTCGATTTCAATCTGGTCGCGACGGAAGACGGGGAGTTTGTCGAGGTGCAAGGTTCAGGTGAGGAAGCGACTTTTGATCAGGGGCAATTGACGGATTTGCTGGCGCTGGCCCGGAAGGGCATCGCCGCTTTGATCGACGCGCAACGTGCCGTCCTGGCATCGTTAATGGTGGAGGCCGGTTAGTTGTGCTAGGGAAGACCCCTGTCATGTCGAGCGTAGTCGAGACATCTCTTGCTTTGGTGATTGGGGTGGCGCGCAAATATGCAGACGGCGGGGTTCCTCGACTTCGCTCGGAATGACAAAAAGGGCTGTTCGGAATGACATGAAAAAAGCGCTCATCACAGGCATCACCGGCCAGGACGGCAGCTACCTGGCTGACCTGCTGCTAGGAAAAGGCTACGAAGTTCACGGCATCATTCGCCGCGCGAGCACGTTTAACACTTCGCGCATCGATCATCTCTACGCCGACCCGCACATCAACGGGGTCCGTTTGTTCCTGCATTACGGTGATCTGGCCGACTCGGTGAATCTGGTGAAGCTGCTTTATGAATTGAAGCCGGACGAAATTTATCACCTGGGCGCGCAAAGCCACGTCCGCGTCAGTTTCGATATTCCGGAATACACTTCGGACGTCACGGGCGTGGGGACGATCCGGATCCTGGAGGCGATTCGCGAAACCGGCATCCGTTCGAAATTCTACCAGGCGTCGAGCAGCGAGATGTTCGGGAAAGCCCAGGAAATTCCGCAAACCGAGACGACCCCTTTCTGGCCGCGCAGTCCGTACGGCGTCGCCAAGGTTTTCGCCTATTGGGCGACGGTGAATTACCGGGAGAGTTACGGTCTTTGCGCGAGCAACGGGATCTTGTTCAACCACGAAAGCCCGCGGCGTGGCGAAACTTTTGTCACGCGCAAGATCACTCGCGCCGTCGCCGCCATAAAGTTAGGCCTCCAGAAGGAGCTGTTCCTGGGCAACCTCGATGCAAAACGCGACTGGGGTTACGCGCCGGAATATGTCGAAGGCATGTGGCGCATTTTGCAGCAGGGCGAAGGTGACGACTTCGTGCTCGCGACGAACGAGACGCATACGGTCCGCGAATTCGTCGAAGCCGCCTTCGCGCACGCCGATCTCGATTGGAAAGATTACGTGAAACACGACGAGCGCTACGAGCGGCCGGCGGAAGTCGATCTGCTCATCGGGGATGCTTCCAAGGCGAAGAAGGTTTTGGATTGGGAGCCCAAGGTTCGATTTCCGGAGCTCGTCCGCATCATGGTCGATGCGGACATAGAATTGTTTTCGCGCACAACCGCGCAGCAACATCTCGGCAAATTGCCGTGAATTCTTGTTACTGCTGCATCGCAGCAGTGACGTCCGTGGGTCCTGCTGTCGGCACCATCGCTTCGAGTGGTTCGTTTAGAATCGTGACCTTGGCGCCGCGGCCGACGATGTCGTAGAGCTGGATCACATCGCGCGAACGCATCCGCACGCAGCCGTAGCTCGCCGGCCGGCCGATGGTTCGCTCCTCGGGCGTGCCGTGAATGTAGATGTAGCGGCTATACGCGTTCGCATTCCGGGCTTCCCGGCCGCGCAGCCAGAGAATTCGCGTCACAATCGGATCACGGCCTGGCGCATCCGGCGGGAGGATTTCACCCGTTCGCCTTCGGTCCTTGAACACCGCTCCGCTCGGCGCGGAGCCGCCGATTTTCTCCGCAACTTCCAGCTCGCCGAGCGGCGTGCCCATGCTTCCCGGCGAATCACCGAGCGCGAATCTTGAGGTCGAGACGGGAAACGTGGTGAGGAGAGCGCCATTATCGAGGACCGCCATGCGTTGTTGCGGCACGCTGATGACGACGTGATGGCGCGTGTCCGGCGCGGCGCACGAAGCGAGGCAAAGCGTGGCGGCGGCCGCGAACAGACATCGCGTTGGGCGGGCTAATTTCATCGAACGAATCGAAAAAAGCTCTCGGCTGTTTCGGTGGTGGCGCGAGCCACCTCTTCCAAGCCGATCCCGCGCGCAGTGGCGATCGACTCCGCGACCAGACGGGTGTGGGCCGGCTCGCAGCGCTTTCCGCGGAACGGAACCGGGGCCAGGTAGGGGCAATCGGTTTCAACCATGAACGTGCCTGGCGGTAACTGAGCTGCGATTTCGCGGACCGCCGCCCCGTTCTTGAAGGTGACGATCCCGGTAAAGGAAACGAGGTGGCCGAGCGCCATCACCTCATCCGCCTGGCTCCGGGTGCCGCCAAAGCAATGGAAAACGCCGCGCAGCTTTCCGGCATACGGCCGGATGATTTCCAGCGTATCGTCCCACGCATCGCGCTGGTGGATGACCACGTTTAGCCCGAGCTCGACGGCAAGATCGAGTTGCTGCTCGAACAAACTGGCCTGTTTCGATTTATAGGCGCCGTCGTGGATTTCCGCTTCCATTTGCTCGTCGGTCGAGGTCTGAAGAGCCTTGATGAAAACCTGCGTCGTCTTGCGTTCCTTCGATAACTCAACGCTCGGAAGGAAATGATAATCGAGTCCCGTTTCGCCGATCGCGACCACGCGTGGATTTCTCGCGAGTTCGCGTAGCGGCGTAATCACGTCTTCGTCTGATTCCTCAACATACGTGGGGTGAACGCCGATCACGGCGTAGATGTTCGGATACTTTTCCGCCAGCTCGACCGCGCGGCGGCTGCTCTCGATTGAGGTCCCGATCGTAATGATGCGCGTGACGCCCGCTTCAGTCGCGCGGCGCAGAACGTCGTCAAAATCCGGAGCGAAATCGGGGTAATCGAGGTGTGCGTGGGTTTCGATCAGCATTTTGTCATTCCGAGCGCAGTCGAGGAATCTCTCACTATTTACGCCGAAGAGATACCAGTAAGAGATGTCTCGACTTCGCTCGACATGACAAAAATCTAGGCCGCACGTGTCGCGTCGCTCACCATTCGATCACCGTGCTGGCCCAGGTCAGGCCGCCGCCGAAGACAACCATGAGGACGTAATCACCGGCCTTGATGCGTCCGGTGCGATTTGCTTCATCGAGCGCGATGGCGACCGCGGCGGCCGAGGTGTTTCCGTAACGATCAAGATTCACATAGAACCGCTCGATCGGAATCTTCAGGCGATCGGCGATAGCTTCGATGATTCGAACGTTGGCCTGGTGCGGAATCACACAGGCGATGTCTTCAATCCTGAGGCCGGCCTGGTCGAGGACCTTCTTCGATGCGGCCAGCATGGCCGTCACGGCCTGCTTGTAAACGTCCTTGCCGGACATGTGAATGGTTTGGAGGTTCTGGTCCGCGTTCTCGCGCGTGATGGGCGTGCGGCAGCCTCCTCCCGGCATGAAAAGGATGTCGGCGTACTGGCCATCGCTCCCCACGTGGGTGGCGATGACTCCGTGGGCGCCGCCGCGATGCCGCAAGATGGCCGCGCCAGCGCCATCGCCGAAAAGGACACACGTATTGCGATCAGCCCAGTTCGTGATCGAACTGAGTTTTTCCGCGCCGATTACCAGCACCGTTTCGTAGGTGTGTGAAGTGATGAATTGCTGGGCGATTTCAACCGCGAAGAGAAAACCAGCGCACGCCGCCGAGACGTCGAGACAGGCGGCCCTGGTCGCACCGATCTTCGTCTGGACCAGACAAGCCGTGGCCGGAAAGAGCATGTCGGGCGTGGCGGTGGCGAGAAGGATAAGATCGATTTCCGCAGGGGAAATCCCCGCCTGTTCGATCGCGGCCTGGGCCGCTTTTGCCGCCATGTCGCTCGTGAATTCGTCCTTCGCCGCGATGCGGCGCTCTTTGATGCCGGTGCGGGTGGTGATCCATTCGTCGGTCGTGTCGACCATCTTCGAGAGATCGGCGTTGGTCAGGATCTTTTCCGGCGTGTAGCTGCCGGTGCCGATGATCGAAACGGTGCGCCGCGGTTTACCTGAGCGCGGGCTCGAGCGGGGTTGTCGTTTCATGATAACGGCGGATTTCCTCGACGATATGCGGGTTCACCTGGTGTTCAATCGATTCGGCGGCGACCCGCAAGGCGTTCTTGATCGCGAGTGGCGTGCTCGCCCCGTGCGCGATGATGCAGATCCCGTTCACGCCCAGCAACGGCATCCCGCCATACTCCTCGTAGTTCACTTTTTTCTTGATCGTGCGAAAGGCGTTGCGCGCGAGGTAAGCTCCGGCCATGCGCGTTTTGTTTTTCATCAACTCGTGCTTGAGCCATTTGAAAATCGCGTCCGCGATCGATTCGCATGTTTTCAAAATCACGTTGCCCACAAAACCGTCGCAGACCACTACCTCGACCGGGTCGGCAAAGAGCGTGTGGCCTTCGATGTTGCCGCGAAAGTTGAGGCCGCTCTGCTTCAACATCTTGAAGACTTCCTTGGTCAGATCGCTTCCCTTCACATCTTCATCGCCGATCGACATCAGGCCGACCGCCGGGCTCTTGTAACCGAGGACGTGCCGGGAATAGACCGAGCCCATAATGGCGTATTGGACCAGGTGCTCCACGCGCGCGTCGCTGTTCGCTCCCGCATCGATCAAGACAAAGACATTGGTTTCCGACGGGATGACGGCAGCGATCCCCGGACGGTCCACGCCCGGAAGGGTCCGCAGTTTGATCGTCGTTGCCGCCACCGCCGCGCCGGTGTGTCCCGCGGTCACAATCGCGGCCGCGTCCCCCTTTTTTACCAGATCCACCGCGCGGCTGACGGACGAGTCCTTTTTCCGCCGGACGGCATCGACGGCGCCATCGCTCATCTCGACCACCTGTGTCGCATGGACGATTTCGATCCGCCGGTCGTTGCAATGATGCTGTTTCAGCTCTTTCTCGATCCGCGGCGTGTCCCCGACGAGATAGAGCTTCTCAATGTGGGGATACTCCTTCAGGGCCATGGCAGCACCGCTGACAATGTTTGGCGGGCCGAAATCGCCTCCCATGGCATCCAGTGCGATTTTCATCGGTGCGGGATTTTGCGGAGTTCAGGGCGTGAATGCAAAATCAAAAAATTGGTCGGTCATCCCGAGCGGAGCGCAGCGAAGTCGAGGGACCCCGCCGCAGTTTCCTGAAGGGTTGGCCACGGGATCCCTCGACTGCGCTCGGGATGACGGCGAATTCGTTACGCTTCGACCGTCAAGACCTGACGGCCTTTGTAATAACCGCAGGATGGACAAGCTGTATGCGAGGCGACGGTGCTGCCGCACTGGGTGCATTTATTGAGCTGGGGCGGCTGCCACCGGTGAGATGCTTTGCGGGTGCGCAGCCGCATCTTCGAAGTTTTGCGTTTGGGAACTCCCATAAGGGGAATCAGGAAAGCAGGAAATTAGGAAAAGACAACGGGAAGGTTGAGTGGTTGAGAGGTTGAGAGGTTGAGTGGAAATCCCAAGAAGCGTTGCGGCAAGTCCTCTCAACCCCTCAACTTCTCAACCTCTCAACCTCTCAACCTCTCAACCCAATTTCAGCTTATCCAGCGCGCTCCAGTCCGGCGGGCGTTTGCCTTCTGCCTCAGCGGCTGGTGCAGGCGCGTTTGCGGCGGGGCAGACACGGCCTCCTTCGCGGTCGCAATGCGGATGCGCGGGCAGGTTCAGCAGAATGTCCTCCCGCAAATAGGGCGTGAGATCGATTAGCTCCGGCCCGGTCAAATCGAGATGGAGCGAGAAAGCCTTTGCCTCGATCTCGAAGGGGAACGGTTCCAGACAGCGGACGCATCGAAATTCGACCGGCTGAGCCAGCGAGCCGGTGGCCCACAAGGCGCCCTCGGAAATCCCCAGGTCGAGCGCATACCGCAACGGTCCCGTGCAACGGAAATCCTCCGTCTCCAGATCGGGAATCACGCATTCTTCCTCGCCCTCGAGATGCAAGCCCTCCGCGTGAATTTGCCGGAGATGAATTTTCACTGGCGAAGCCTTTCGAAGTTCATCGCTTGAGCTTGCCTCCCAACGCCGCCGCAACCTGGGCCGGAACGAATTCAGCCACGTCTCCGCCGAGCCGCGCGATCTCTTTCACGATCCGGGAGCTGAGGTAAGTGTATTCTTCCTTCGGCATGAGAAAGATGGTTTCGACCGTCGCTTCCAGCTTGCGATTCATCAGCGCCATTTGGAATTCGAACTCAAAATCGGAGACAGCGCGCAAGCCCCGGATGACCGCCGTGGCCTCTCGCGCGACGGCGAAGTCGACCAGCAGCCCGTCGAGCGGCGCGATCTCCACGTTGTCCAGTTTTCCGATGGTCTCCTGAAGGAGGACGAGGCGTTCCTCGAGCGTAAAGAGTGGCTGTTTCTGATCGTTGTGCGCCACCGCGACGATCACTTCGTCGAATAATTTGCGGGCGCGATCGATGACATCCAGGTGACCGTTCGTCACTGGATCGAAGCTGCCGGGATAAATCGCGCGTCGGATCATGGTAGCGAATGTCGAATGACGAATGACGAATGTCGAACGGCCTGGATCCAATTTCCAAAGTTCATCGCGGGCACGGCGCGGCGGTTCGGAAAAACGAAGGGAGCTTGCCGAAGCGTCCCAAAATCTGGAGAGTGCTTCGCGCGACAAATGATCGATCCACCTTATCGGACCGTGGCCGTGGCCAGCACGTTTTCGCCCCGCTTTGTGCAGGTGTTGGCGGAGGGAAAACGCATTCGAGATCGCCTCGCCTCGCAGCTGCACCTGATTTATGTGGGCAAGCGCGATGAGGACACCACGCGGAAGTTCAGTTCTGCCCTGCGCCAGCTGAAATTGCCGGCCGATTCGACCATTTACTATCAGGAAGGCGATCCAGCGGCGGCGATCCTGGAGACGGCAAACGCGAACGAGATCGATCTCATCGTCGCCGGCGCGCTGGAGAAAGAGGCGGTGCTCCGTCAATTCCTGGGCAATGTCGCGCGCCGGCTCGTGCGCGAAGCAACGTGCTCGATCATGCTCTTCACCAAGCCGGAGAGCGATCCAAAACGACTCTGCCGCATCGTTTTCATGGCCGAGTATTCAGACCACGGCCGGGAGGCGCTCCACAAGGCATTGCGTTTGGCTGCGCTCGAGGAGTGCGAAAAGCTTTTTGTCATCCGCGTCCATACGAGCTTCGATGAGGCGCGGGCGAAGGCGCGGAAGAAATCCGCCAAGTCCGGTAGGCAACCGACGCGGACCCTGGAGGAGGAGGAGGCCGCGCTGGAACAATTCATTGATTCGGCGGGAGAGACCGATGTGCCGATTGAAGCGAGGTGCATCCGCGGAAATACCGGTTACGCCGTCCTGGATTTCGTCCAATCGGTCGAGGCGATGATGCTGGTAGTGCCGGTCGATCCCGAGGCTTCGGCGGACGGTCTTCCGGTCCACATGTCCTGGGTGACCGATGTCATTCCGTGCAATCTCTGGGTGATCCGATAGTGCTTGTCGACCTCGTTGATTTTATCGCGGCGATGGATGTCGAACGTACTTTTCAGCCCTACGGTCTGGCGCATCTCGTTGTTATTCTCCTGACCATCGCGCTGCCGTTTGTTTTGGCGGCCCTGGCCCGCAAGTCGCGCTGGCCGCGCTCCGGGCGCCCCATCGCCAGGATCATTGCCCTGCTGCTCGGAATTAATTATGTCGGCTACGCCATTTATCTTTGGACGATCGGCGAGACATCGTGGGAAAAATCGTTGCCGCTGCAACTCTGCGATTGGGCCATGATCGCCATCGTCGTGGCCTTCCTGACCGGCCGGGAGCGCTGGCTTGAGGTCGCGTATTTTTGGGGAATCGGCGGCACGGTGCAGGCGATTCTGACCCCGGATTTGCGCTACGCCTTTCCCGACATTCGGTTTGTGAGTTTCTTTGTCGGCCATTGCGGCATCGTGATCGGGATCGCCTTTTTGATGATCGTGCGGGGGTTCCGTCCGCATTTCAGCTCCATCTGGCGGACGTTTGCCTGGACCGAGGTCTATTTTGTCATCACGGTCGTCGTCGATCTGATCACGGGGGAGAACTACGGATACTTGCTGCACAAGCCCGAGGCGGCGTCGCTCTTGAGTTTTCTGTCGGATAACTGGCCGATTTATCTGCTGCAAATGCACCTGTTGGCACTGGTATTTTTCCTGGCGCTGTATGTCCCGTTTGCGCTCTACGACCTGGTTACGGGGAACAGGAAACCGGCGTAACCGCTTGCTTGTCATCCCGAGTCGCGCAGACGGCGAGGGACCTCGCAGTCGGAGAGAAAGGCACGCGAGAACCGCTTACGCGATGCGCGAAGTCGTCGTGTCGAACATCACACTTTTGGTTTGCGTGATCTTGGAGCTATTGTGGGGTCCCTCGCCGTCTGCGCGGCTCGGGATGACATGCATGATTGACCGCCGACGATGAAACCGAAGCCGCTCAAGATTCGATCCGTCACCATCGGCGGGAAGGAGCCGACGTTTCTCCTCGGGCCGTGTGTGATTGAATCGGAAAAGTTTGTCTGGCGCATGGCGCGGCGGATTGCCGAAATTTGCAAAGCGGAATCAGTGCCGTTCATTTTCAAGGCGTCGTACGACAAGGCGAATCGCACCTCGATCCGTTCCTATCGCGGAATCGGCGTTCGCGAGGGCTGCGAAATTCTTGCGGCCATCGGAGAGGAATTGAAAATCCCGGTTACGACCGATGTCCATTCGCCGGCGGAAGCGGAGATTGCCGGTCAGACGATCGACGTTCTCCAAATCCCGGCCTTTCTTTGCCGACAAACGGACCTGCTCCGGGCCGCGGCTGAAACCGGACGCGTCGTAAACGTAAAGAAGGGCCAATTCCTCGCGCCGTGGGATGTGAAAAACATCGCGGAAAAGCTGTCCGGTTTCGGCAACGACAAATTTGTTTTCACCGAGCGGGGGACCAGCTTCGGCTACAACAATCTGGTGGCCGATTTTCGGTCTCTCTACTGGATGCGCGAAGCCGGCTATCGCGTGATTTTCGACGCGACCCATTCCGTGCAACGCCCCGGCGGGGCGGGGGATTCCACCTCGGGCGACGCCGCCCTGGCTCCGGTCCTGGCCCGGGCCGCAATCGCCGCCGGATGCGACGGTATTTTCATGGAGGTCCACGATAATCCGGCGCGCGCCTTGTCGGATGGTCCAAATCAGATTCCGCTAAAGCAGTTGCCGAAGAATCTCCGCATGTTAAAGGCTATTCATGCTGCCGTTTCGTAGCGGTCGCGCCGGATTTTCGGGTGCGTCGTCCGTTTTTTTGTTCTTCATCGCCGTGAGCTGTGCCGCCTTCGCGGCGGAAAAGGCCGCCAAACCGGAGGCGACCGTGAAAAGCAAATCGAAGGAGCGGCCTAAACCGGAAGAAGGCGTGACCAATATTCCGATCGCCACCGGTCACGACGCAAGGGGGCTCGTCCTGCCCGACTTCGACCGTCAAGGCCGGCTGCGCGGGAAACTCGAGGCCGGAGTCACCAGGCGGCTCGACGATGAGCGAGTCGAGTTTAGCGGGGTGAAATTCGTCACTTTCGCGCCGGAGACGGAGAAGCCGGACCTGGAAATCCTCATGAGCACCTCGGTCTTCAACCTAAAAACGCAGGTGCTCAACTCCTCGGAGCGCACCACCGTCAAGCGCTCCGACTTCGAGATCGTCGGCGACACCATGCAATTCGAGATGCTCTCGCGGAAAGGGACGCTGGACGGCAATGTGAAGATGGTGGTCCGCGGGAAGGCCCGCCCCGCCGAGAATGTAGGCGAATGATAAAGTTTGGGGTGGCTCGCGCAATTCTCTGCTCTGCCCTGCTGGTCGGAATCGCCCGCGGCCAGGGTTCCGCGCCTTCGACGCTGACGTCGAGGGCTCCGAGTCAGCCTTCCGAGAAAGCCTCGCCGGTCAAAACTCCCGCCGAAAAACCGCCCTCGGAAAGCGATCCTGCCAGGAAACCGAACGAGACCAGGAACCCAGCGGCAGCCCAGGAGCCGATCATCACCGAAATCTATGCCGACAAGACCGTCTTCGATTCGACAAAATCGACTGGCATTTTCACCGGACACATCGTCGTCACCGACCCGCGCTTTAGTATCCAGGGAGACAAGTTGACGATTTACCTTGGCAAGAAACAAAACGAGGGGTTCGAAAAAGCCGTGGTCGAGGGGAACGTGGGCGTCGTGCGCGATCGACCCAACGCCGGCGGCGGTCCCCCGAACCGCATGGTGGGCCGGTCGGAAAAGGCGGTTTACACCGCCAAGGATGGACGATTTGAACTCACGGGCAACCCTCGCGTGCAGCAAGGTCTCAACACACACGTGGCCACCAGTCCCGAAACCGTCATGATCTTGAACGAAGCCGGGCAACTGGAAACGCACGGTCCAAGCCGGACAGAAATCCGCCAGGAACCGGCCGCCGAAAAGACACCACCAAAGCCGTGATCAGCGAACCAGCACCCACCTCACGGACGGCCCCCGCCGGCACGAAGCCCGTGGAGAAGGACTACATGCTGGCCACGGAGCAGCTCGTAAAAATGTACGGGGGGCGTGCCGTGGTGAACGGGATCGACATCAAGGTGCGCGCCGGCGAAGTCGTTGGACTTTTGGGCCCGAACGGTGCGGGCAAGACAACGAGCTTTTACATGATCGTCGGCCTCGTGAGGCCAAACAGCGGCCGGGTCATCTTTTCCGGAAACGACGTGACGAATTATCCGATGCACAAGCGGGCCCGGCTGGGCATGGGCTATTTGCCGCAGGAAGAATCGATTTTTCGCAAGATGACGGTCGAGCAAAACATCATGGCGATCCTCGAAACGCTGCCGCTCAGCAAGTACGAACGCCGCCAGCGTTGCGACGAATTGCTCCACCAATTTGGCATCGAACGGATCGCGAAGAACATCGCCATCACCCTGAGCGGCGGGGAAAAACGGCGGCTGACGATTGCGCGCTCGCTCGTTACTTCGCCCAGTCTGCTCATGCTCGACGAGCCTTTCAGCGGCGTGGATCCGATCGCCGTTTACGATGTGCAGCAGATCGTGGTCAACTTGCGCAAATCCGGTCTCGCGATCTTGATCACGGATCACAATGTGCGCGAGACGCTCTCGATCGTCGACCGGGCGTATCTCATCTTCGAGGGACGCGTCGAAAGCGAAGGCACAAAAGATTTTCTGATTAACGATCCCATCAGCCGGCAGCTCTATCTCGGCGAACGGTTTCAAATGTAAGCAAAAGGAGACAAGTGATATCGAATAACGCCCATCCCAACGTCAAGGTCACCGGCCGCCACCTCCAGATCACCGACTCGATCAACGATTACGTCACGCGCAAAATCGAGGGCCTTCATCTCGATTATCCCAAGATCATCGAGGCGCATGTCATTCTTGAAGTGGAAAAATACCGGCACTCCGCCGAGGTGATTCTCGTTTGCTCGAATCACATCACGATCGAAGCCTGCGAAGAAACCGACGACATGTATGCCGCGATCGACGCGGTCGCGGACAAGGTCCAGCGGCAGATGCGGAAGTACAAGACGCGCCTGATGCGCAAACACCGGCCGCGAAAAGACATCGTGCAGCATCTCGATGAGCATGTCCTCCACCCGGAGCCGACGGAGGATGAGGAACATCAGGAGCACGCCGTCGTGCGAACCGAGCGTCTTCCGGTCAAGCCGATGTTTGTGGATGAAGCGGTTTTGCAATTGGAGATGTCGCACCGGCAGTTTCTCGTTTTTTTTAACGCGCGCAGCTCGCGGGTGAGCGTTCTTTACCGCCGGAAAAGCGGCGACTTCGGCCTGATCGAGCCAACGGCGAACTGACTCAGCCTGCCTCCAGGCGAACGCGGCTAAACGCGAATAATGCCGCGCTGGATCGCGCGCACGACTGCTTCGGTGCGATCGGTCACTCTCAACTTTTCGTAGATGCTCGCAACGTGGGTCTTTACGGTGCTCTCAGCCACAAAAAGCGCGGCGGCGATTTCCTTGTTGCTCTTGCCGCCGCTGATCATTTTCAGCACTTCGATCTCTCGATCGGAAAGAGACGGCCCGGACATTGACCGTTGAGCGAGCTCCGCGGCGACGGCGGAATCGACGAATGATCCGCCGGCGTGGACTGTTCGAATCGCTTCCAGCAGAATATCGGTGACGGCATCCTTGAGCAGATAGGCGCGCGCGCCGGCTTCGAGCGCGCGATGGATGCGATCGTCGCCGGCATAAGTCGTGAGCACGACGATGCGGGCATCGGGTGTCTGGCGGATAATTTTTCGGATCGCTTCGATCCCACCGAGCCGCGGCATTTCCAGATCCAAAACGGCAACATCCGGGTGGAATTCCTGGAAGCGCTCCACGGCTTCAAGCCCATCTTTGGCTTCCGCGATGACCACCATGTCTCCCGCGCGATTCAAAATCGAAACAACGCCTTCGCGGACGACGTTATGGTCCTCGGCGACCAGCACTCGAATCTTTTTGGTTTGTTTGGGCACGATTTCAGACGGCCACGCTGGCGCGCACTGCCGTCCCGACCTCAGGTTGGGCGATGATTTCGAGATGACCCCGCACTCGTTGCATTCGTTCTTCCATTCCGCGAATGCCGAGTCCGGGCGCGCGTGGCAGCGATCCCGTTCCATCGTCGGAGACTCGGAGCACCACCTCGTGGGGCAGGTAACGGAGGGAAACGGTGATTTTTTTCGCACCGGAATGACGGATGGCGTTGGCCACGGCTTCCTGGCCCACGCGCAGCAATTCGGTCTCGATCTCGGCCGGCAGCACGTAAGGATCACCTTCGCGCGCTGTCTCCAGTTGAATCGATTCGTCCGCCAGAAGATGGCGCCCGGTTTTCTCGATCGCGCTCAAGAGGTCGGAATCGCGAAGATCGTTCGAACGCAGGAGCAGAATCGAGCGGCGCGCCTCATCCAGGCTTCTGCGCGCGAGGGTCCGTGCCTTTTCGAGATGGCTCCAGGTCTCTTCGTTCTTAACCGGCGTAATTTGCTCCGCGGCGTTTATCTGGACCACGATCCCTGTGAAACCCTGAGCCAGCGTGTCGTGGACTTCTCGGGCCAGCCGCATCCGTTCTCCCACCACCGCCTCACGTTTTTCTTCGCCGCTCCGGCTGGCCGCTTCCAGAAGCCGCTCGAGATGGGAAGAGAACAGCCAGATGAGATAGGCGGTAGCGGCGTAGCCGGCGCTCCAGAACAAAATCGCCTGCACGTCGAGTGGAGAAGAAGCCCTTGAAACCCAGATGAGAATTGCCACGCAGATCGCCCACCATGCTCCGAGGATATAGCGGCCGGTCACGAGCCCGCTGATGATGATGGTGGGAAGAAGCAATGCCGGCGCCGCGTTTCGAGGGCCATACGGAGTGATGATAAAAGCCGCCACGTGCGAGAGCGAAACGAGCAGGAGCGCCGCCGCAACCGCGATGTTTTTCTTCCGGACGCACCAGGCGGAAATGAGCAACAGCAAGAGCGATTCGAAGCTGGCCCACGGGAAAAACGCGCTTCGGATGACCCCGGCGTATCCGAGCGCAAGCAGCGATATTTCCGCTAACCCGGAAAGGATCAGGAGACGCGAAACAAACTGGGCCCGCAGCGGCTCTTCCCAGGCCAGGCGCTCCGGATTTGGCTTGCGGAACCGGGATGCGATTTGATCGAGCCTGCGCCTAAGAGTCATGAGGTCCATCGCCATGTCGCGGCGATTTGTTCCAGAAGTTTATCGGGCGAGTCGCCTTCGGCCGTCAAGACCCAGAGGGAATTTCCCTGTCTCCAAAGCAATCGAGCCGCCTTCGGAGTGGTCGCCATTTCTCCAGTGAGCGCTCCGACGGCGTGCTTGCTGAATTTTGGGTTCTCCAGCGACGAGAACGCTTCTTTCACGGCTGCCTCCGCATCGGCGCCCACGTTGCTCATGCTCACCGTGATCTTTCTCGCCTGAGGTCCTTCGACCGCGACAATGGTTCTATCGGGAAAAACGGCGTCCGTTTTGGTGAAACGGAATCCTTCCGGCGCCTCGACGGAAAATCCGAGCCACCGGTTCGAATAGCGCTGGCCAGCAATTTCATAGCGCGCCGCATTTTCCGGGACTTTGATCCCGCGGCCATTGAACTCAAAAGCAGTCACCACGCATTCCACGTTTCCATACAGCTGCGCGCCGGCCGCGAGTATTTTGATGAGCTGATCGTCGCCCGAGGACGCTCCGAAGCGCAGCCTTGCGGCGTCCGCGGGCCCGGGCGAAAAGAGGGCCGAATCGAGCGCGGTCCAGCGCCCATCAAGATAGGCTTCGGTCCAGGCGTGCCCGCCCCATATGCCGTTCGCGTAGGCAAAACCCATGATCACGCGCGAGGGCAAACCGGCCGCCCGCTCGAGGGCCGCGAGCAGAACCGCGTAGGCGACGCAGGTTCCCCGCCGGTTGCGCACCACTTCCGCGGCGGGCGCCAGCGCGATCCCCAAATCGAATTGCAGGTTCTGGTTCACCCAATCGTGCAATCGCCGGGCTTTCTCGAAATCTCCCTGCACGTTGGCCGTCAGCTCTCGCGCGATCCGAATGACTTCCGGGTCGTCGCTCTGAACGAGGGCATTTGGACGAAGACAGTTTTCGTCCGGTTTATCATCGGGTTTGTCAGACGCCGTCTCCTGTCGTCGCACTTGGAGCAGCATGCTCGAACTTGATTTTTCCATGATACGCTGGCCGGGTCCTTCCAGATCAGGCCAGCCGAGATCCGGCTTGAGGTGGCGAATCCGCAGGGTCAGAGCCGAGATTCCGCGCGGATCGGGCAGGAGGATGTTCGAGCGCGCCATCGTGCGATCGTAACTTTCCTTTGGCAATGTCGTGGACGCCGGCGGCGCCGGAGCCTGGGCTGTATGGCCATGAGTGCTGGGCTCAATGATCAACTCGCCGAATGGAAAAGTCTGCTGTCGAGTGATCCAGCGGCCGTTCTCGTCGATGGTAACAAACTGTTTGCCGGGGAAGCCCTCGATGGTTTCTTCGCATTTGAGTAACTTCCGCCCTTTGTCGTCGATGGTTCCGACTACCTTCCGCTCCATCGTGGCCACGTTTCCGAATTCCGGCGAAAACATGCGATACGAAATCGTGGCGCCCTCCTTTTTTAATTTCTCGCGGCTGAGTTTCTCGATTCCCTTCGGTCCAACGATCGTTCCCGTGAAGGGAATCTTCTTCTCGTAGGTTTTTCCTCCAGCTGCGGTTTCGATTTGAAGGGCCCCATCGCTCCGTGTTACGCGGAGGCGCGTGGCAGCCTGCGAGCTGCTGATGGTTGCAATCACCGACTGCATTTCGCCGGCGCGGTTCTCGACCGTTTCGGTTTCGTTTGTGATGGAGACTCTGCTGCCGAGGCGATTGATCTCCATCGCCATCCGTTCTCTCGTGGTCACATTGCCATCGGCGCCCGCAAGAGACGATTCGGTGAACGAGCCCGAAGGTTGATCCGCTAATTTCAGATCCCAGGTGCGATCGATCGGCGCCGCTTCGGCGGCAACGGCCGAGACGGCCGCGGCCAGAAGCGCCAAAGCCAGACGGCCGGCAACGTTGCGGAGTGGATTATGATGTTGAGTTAGCGTTTTCATGGCTTCCACTGAAGTCGAGAGCAGGGCCATTCGGCAAAACAGCAAGGTATTGAATTTTTACTCCTCCAAACAGGGGAGGAGCTAATTGGCCCGAAATGCCGGGCTAAGGCGCATCGCGGGTGGAAATTCTTTCCTTATCGCGATAAAGGAGAATGGCGATGTCCGACAAACCGTTAACCCAGGCCATCTCTTCAGGGAGCGAACAGCGCAAAAACGTTCCGATCGTTACCGTCGACAGTTTCTATCGGGCGCATGGCGAGAAGCTTCACCTGAAGCTGGAAGGAAAGCAGGTCGGGTTTCACCGGAAAATTCGCGAGCCGACCATTAACCGCCCCGGGCTCGCGCTTTCCGGCTTCTACAATTACTTCGCGGAAAAACGCGTCCAGGTGCTTGGCGCGGCCGAGCAATCCTATCTGAAAAGCCTTCGGCCAAAGACCCGCATCCAGCGATTTCGCGCTTTGTGCGCGCAAAAAATTCCATGCCTTGTCACCTCTCGTGGCGCCCACCTCGAGCCCGCGCTGCTGGCCGTGGCGGAAGAAGAGCAGGTCGCGGTCTTTCGCACGCCGATGGTGACGATGCGTTTTATTAACGCGGCCACGATCGCGATGGAGGTCGATTTTTCGCCCACCGTGACCGAGTTCGGCAGCATGGTCGACATCCTGGGGGTGGGCGTTTTGATCCGCGGCCAGAGCGGGATTGGGAAAAGCGAATGTGTGCTTGGCCTGATCGAGCGGGGTTACAGCCTGGTGGCGGACGACGTGACCCGGGTAAAATCCCTCGAGGGCCGCGAGCTGGTGGCGACGGCGCCTGAGCTCACCCGTTATCACATGGAAGTGCGCGGCATTGGCATCATCAATGTCGCGTCGATTTTTGGCATCGGCAGCATCCGGATCGAAAAACGCCTCGACCTGGTCGTCACCTTGCAGGATTGGCAGGAGATCGAGGAGGTCGATCGGATCGGCCTGGACCAGGAATCGTATGAGATCCTGAAATTGCAGGTCCCGCACATCACCATCCCGGTGCGGCCGGGCCGCGACATCGCGCGCTTGATCGAAGTTGCAGCGATGGATCAGAAGTTGAAAGGTCTAGGACGAAACAGCGCGGTGGAATTTAATGACAAGTTGCTCAATTTAATGGAGACGAAGGAAACTTAATGGGCCTTTTGAATCGGAGATCGGCGGGAGCCGGGCAGGGACAAAAAATCGAAAAGGAGATTACGATTATCAACCGGCTGGGTCTGCATGCGCGACCCGCGGCGATGTTCGTGCGCATCGCGACCCGCTATCGCTCCGAAATCTGGGTTGAGAAAGAAGGGGAGCAGATCAACGGCAAGAGCATCATGGGCTTGATGATGCTGGCCGCGGGCCAGGGTTCGAAGCTGATGATCCGTAGCGAAGGGCCGGATGCGGATCGGGCGATGCAGGAAATCGAAGACCTGATCAACCGGCGCTTCAACGAGGATTGAGGGGACGTTGAAGCGTTGAAGCGTTGAAGCCGGTTTTCTTCTGCGACCCTGTAACGCTTCAACGCTTCAACGCTTTAACGCTTTAACGATTCCCGACATCCGTTACTCTCGGTGCGGCATGAGCGGCGAGAACGCGAAACAGGAAAAGCGGTTCCAGGGCGTCGGGGTTTCCCCCGGCATCGCCCGCGGAACAATCCATGTCGTGCGCGATGATGGCGACGACGTCGCGCGTCACCGCATTCAGCCGGGCGATGTTTCGACTGAGATTGGGCGCTTCGAGACGGCGCTGATCCAGACGCGCGCCCAGATCCTCGAGATGCAGGAACGCATCGCCGAATCGATCGGCGCGAAAGACGCCGGGATCTTCGACGCGCACCTGCTCGTGGTGGAAGACCGGACGTTGATCGACGAAGTCCTGCGCAAACTCGAGGCCGATCTCTGCAACGTGGAATTTGTCTTCCAGGAAGTGGCGAGGCATTACGCCGATACCCTGAGCAAGATCGACGATCCGTATCTGCGTGAGCGCGCACTCGATATCCAGGACGTGACGCGCCGCGTCATTCGAAATCTCCAGGGGAAGGCGCCCAAGTCATTCCTGGCCCTGGCTGAGCCGCATGTGCTCGTGGCCCACAACATCACTCCATCGGACACGGCGACAATGAACCGGGATTACGTCCTCGGCCTGGCGACCGATTTGGGCAGCCGCACTTCGCATACCGCGATCATGGCCCGCTCGCTTGGCATTCCCGCCGTGGTCGGATTGCACGACGCAACCGAAAAACTGGAGACCGGCCAGCAAGTCCTCGTCGATGGCTACAGCGGCCTGCTCATTCTCGATCCGACGCCCGAAACACTCTGGCATTACGGCGAATTGGAACAAAGGAAAGGGCGGGTCGCCGAACAGTTGACCGGATTGCGTGAAACCAAATCGACCACGCGCGATGGCCGGCACATCGTCCTCTCGGCTAATATCGAACTGCCGGACGACGTGGAAGCTGCTCCGCGTAACGGCGCGGAAGGAATCGGTCTTTACCGCACGGAATTCCTTTACCTCAATCGCACCACGCTTCCGAGCGAAGAGGAGCAATATGCGACCTATCGCAAAGTAGCGGAGCAGGTGCAGCCGCATCCGCTAATCATCCGCACCTTCGATCTCGGTGGCGATAAGGTGGCGGGCATGACCGATTCAGGTGATGAGATGAACCCTTTCATGGGTGAGCGCGCCATCCGATTTTGCCTCGAGCATCCCGATATGTTCAAAGCGCAGTTGCGCGCGATTATCCGCGCGAGCGCGGTCGGGAATGTGAAGATCATGTTTCCGATGATTTCAGGACTGGAGGAGCTGCGCCGTGCGCTCGCTTGCCTGGAGGAATGCAAAGCGGAATTGAAGCGCGAAGGCCAGGCGTTCAACGACGAGACGGAAGTCGGCGCGATGATCGAAATTCCGAGTGCTGCCATCTCCGCTGAGAGGCTCGCGCGCGAAGTCGATTTCTTCAGCATCGGCACGAACGATCTCATCCAGTATGCGATCGCCGTGGATCGGGTGAACGAACGGATCGCGCATCTCTATGAGCCGACGCACCCCGCGGTCCTGCGTCTGCTCAAGATGGTGGCGGATGCCGCGCATGGGCACGATATCTGGGTGGGCGTTTGCGGTGAGATGGCAGGGGACCTCGCGCTCGTTCCACTGCTTCTCGGTCTGGGCATGGATGAGCTCAGTGTGGGCGCGTCGCTCGTTCCGCGGGTGAAGCGTGCCGTCCAAAGTCTTGATTACCCCGAATGCCAGGAGCTCGTGGCCGGACTTTTAGAACTCGATACATCGTCGGCCATTCTGGGGCGCTGCACGGAAATGGCGCAAAAGCATTACGCCGACCTGCTGGGGTAAGCACGGATGGTGATCGGTGATAAGTGAATGGAAGGGGCCGGCCCCGGCACTATTCACCAGTCACTGATCGCCATTCGCTACTCTTCCTCGGTCGACTCCGACTCCGGCTCGACGTCCGGCTTGATTCCTTCTTCCTCCATTTTGCGGAGGACGTCGCTCATGTCGTCAACCTCATCCCAGACTTCCTGGCTCACGTACATCGGCGCCTTTTGCTGTGTCGCCATCGCGATGCAATCGCTCGGGCGCCCATCCAATTCGATGATTTTCTTCTGCTGAAGTTCGTTTTCCGCGCGGATGATCATGCGCGCGTAGTAGGTGGCGTTTTTTAGATCGTTGATGATGACACGTTCGACATGCGCGCCGAGCGCGGTCATGAGATGGCCCATGAGGTCATGAGTGAGCGGGCGCTCTTTCGAGACATCGCGCATGAACATCGTGATCGCGCTCCCCACCGTTTGATCGACGTAAATAATGAAGACTTTGTCGTTGTTTCCGAGGAAAACCGCGCAGCCGCCGCTCGTCGGCAAGACCGCGCGCACCTGGACTTCGATGACCGTCTTGTTCATCCGCGCAAACCGTATCAGTCCGATTACGAAAAACAAGGGAGGTGGATCGCGCGCTTCGGCCGCTGACCTTCGTAATCGTGCTCGTGCTCCTGCTCGTGCTCGATCTTTCTTCGCTTTCGAGCACGAGCACGAGCACGAGTGGAAGAGGAGATTGATTCGCCGCGAGATTTTCGCGATGCGCGCTTGCATGTCCGCAACGGTGATTGAATATGCGCTCTGCGGCCGCGGCCGCACCCGAAGAAATGAAGAACGAGTGGGACGTTGAAGCCGCCATTTCCACTTATAACGTCGATGGCTGGGGCACGGGTTACTTCACGGTCAACAGCGCCGGCAACGTCGAGGTGCGCCCCCTTCAGGAAAAAGGCGGCGCGATCGATATTCTCGAAGTCGTAAACGAAGCGCGGAGCCGCGGACTGGGGTTCCCGCTGGTCATCAGGTTTCAGGACTTGCTGCGTCACCGCGTCCAGGCAGTCAACTGCGCATTTCAAAACGCGATGACGGAATTCGGTTACAAGAACCAGTACCGCGGAGTTTTTCCGATCAAGGTCAACCAGTTGCGGGAAGTGATCGAAGAGATCGTCGAGGCGGGCGAGGAATTTCATTTCGGACTCGAAGCTGGAAGCAAACCGGAACTGGTCGCCGCCCTCGCCATGCACAAGGACCCCGAGAGCCTCATCATCTGCAACGGCTACAAGGACCGCGCTTTCATCCGCATCGCTCTGCTCGGCCGCAAGCTGGGCAAGTCCGTTATCATCGTGGTCGAGAAGCTCGAGGAACTCGAGCAGGCGATCCGCGCGTCGAAGGAAGTCGGCGTCGAGCCGCAAATCGGCATCCGTGTCCGTTTGTACAGCAAGGGCTCCGGCAAGTGGTCGCCCAGCGGAGGAGAGAACGCGAAGTTCGGGCTCGATACCACCAGCCTCGTGGCCGCGAGCGAGATGTTGAAAGCGGCTGGACTCGCGCATTGCTTCAAGCTGGTGCATTTCCACGTCGGCTCGCAGGTGCCCGATATTTCCACGATCAAACGCGCCGTGCGTGAGGCGGCCCGCTACTACGCCAAGCTGTGCCAGCTCGGACATGAGCTCGGTTACCTGGATGTCGGGGGCGGCCTCGGGGTCGATTACGATGGATCGCGCAGCGATTTCGACAGCTCCGCGAATTATTCTCTCCAGGAATACGCGAACGACGTCGTCTGGAACATCATGGATGTCTGCGATTCCGAAGGCGTCCCGCATCCGGCAATCGTGAGCGAAGGCGGGCGCGCGATTGTGGCGCATCATTCGGTCCTGGTGGTGGAAGCGTTCAGCTCGATCGAGAAAACCGCGCCGAAACTCAAGGTCGAGGTGACGGAGAAAGATCACAAGCTGGTCCGCGACATTCTCGATGTGAAGCAACGGCTCAAGCGCGGCAATCGGCTCGAAAGTCTGCACGATATCCAGCAGATCAAGGAGGAAGCACAGCAAACGTTCACTCTTGGGCTGCTCGATCTCGAGTCGAAAGCCAAGCTGGATTGCGTTTACTGGCAGCTCGCCCAGCAGATCGTGAACATGCATCGCGGTTTGCGCTTCGTGCCGGAGGAAGTGAAGGAGCTCGAGACTTCGCTCGGCGACCAATACATCTGCAACTTCTCGGTCTTCCAGTCCCTGCTCGATCATTGGGCGCTCGGGCAATTATTTCCCATCATGCCGATCCATCGCCTGGACACGGCTCCCGATCGCAACGGAATGCTCGTCGATATCACCTGCGATTCCGATGGCAAGGTCTCCAAATTCATCGACCTCCAGGACGTGAAGGACACCCTGCCGCTGCATCGCATCGTTCCCGGCGAAATGTACTACCTCGGTGTTTTCATGGTCGGCGCCTACCAGGACATCATGGGTGACCTGCACAACCTGTTTGGCCGCGTGACCGAGGCGCACATCTTTCTCGACCCCGACGAAGAATCCGGTTGGTACATCGAAGAAGTGATCGAAGGCAGCACTATCGGCGAAGTCCTGGCCATGACCCAGTGGGACAAAGTCGAGCTGATGCGTTTGCTGAAGACCCAGGTCGACGGTGCCATCAAGAGCGACCGGCTGAAGCCGAACGACGCGATGAGACTCCTCTCCGATTACGAGCGGCTTCTGCAAGAGTATACTTATCTGTCGCTCACCGACCCCAAGCCTTTGCCGCAAACGGGCAACTGGCTGCCGCTGAGTTGATTTCCGCAGCCAGCACTCTGGGGAGCGCACGCGCCTCGCGTGCTGGTTTCGGCGCCGCGCCCGAAACGAACTTTGCCCGGACGCGATGGGACCGGTTTGGCCTCTTGGACGAAAAAGTTCGCAATGACGAGGGCGTCATTGCCAGCACGCGAGGCGCGTGCGCTCCCCAACTGGGAACCATGCGAGCGGAGCGTTACAGGCCGCTACTGCACGTTATAGATCTCGACAAGACCGATTCCCGTGCCGCCGTTATTTCCGGCCAGGATGGCAGTGAAAGCGCCGGGTGGAAGCGAGATATCGATGCATGCTTCAGCCGGGTCGAGAGGGTGGATGGAGATAGTCCCGCAATTGTCATTGGACGCTAAGAGGGCGCCGTTGCCGTCACGGAGTTCGAGCGTCGGGTCGGCTAAGACCCCGCTCACGCCACTCGCTGCCAGCGAGGGACCGATTCCCAAGATTGCGATCTGGTTATTAGTGCCTCCGCCAAGGATGAATCCGCCGATCATGACGTGGGGCCCCGTGCCGACGAAGGCACGCGTGCTGATATTAGCCAGTTGCGAAGTTGCCGCTTGATCGAGGTCATAGACTTCCACCAAACCCACACCCGAGGCATTGTTATTGCCTGCCACTATCGCCGTATAGGCACCCGGGTCTAGCGTCGCGAGGATCGCTGATTCCAGGTTATCGGTGGGCGGAATGCCAGTGGCCTGAATCTGGGTCTCCTGAGTGTCTCTCCAGTTGTCGTTGATGATCGTCGCAAAGCCAGCCGGCCCGTGCAGTTCCATGATCGGGTCGGCCAACGCATCGGGGACGCCGAAGCCGGCCAGGGAAGGTCCAATGCCCCGAAGAAGCACTTCCTTCGGAGCGTTCCCCGTGATGATAAACCCCCCAATGCCAACTCTGTCTCCGGTCTGCACTAGCATGCGCGTCGAGATGTTCAAAGCCCGACCTGGACTAGGCGAAGGGGTAACGGTTGGACTGGGCGTTGGGGTCGGAGTCGGCGGCGGTGAAGGGGTCGCCGTCGTAGTTGGCGTTGGAGTTGTAGTCGCGGGCGGCGAAGCGGTCGCCGTGGCTGTCGCGGTCGCCGTTGCCGTTGGTGTGGAAGTAGCCGTCGCAGTTGGTGTAGGTGAAGGGGTGGGTGTGGGAGGTGCGGGCTGCACCTCCAATGACCCGATATCGATGCGCCCATTGAAGACGCGTAGATAAAGGGGACCGCGTTGATCGTTCACAGGCGGCGGGTTGAAGCTCGGATTGCCTGCGTCAATGGCCGGACTGCCGATCAGCAGTTCATGGGTGAAGGTCGGGCCACCGTTGTTTTGGAGCGGTCCGAGCATTGGCTCGGTGTTGATCTGATCGCCGGGACCGGTCAAGAAGCCGCCGCCGTTGTCACTACTGAGATTGTAGCCCTGCGAGGTGACTGTGCCCGTATTAAAAATGCCGGGGCTTATTCCACTGACTTTGAGGACGGTATGCCCAATTTGCAATATCGCGCCGTTGTTGTTGGCGACGCCGCTGCCTTCGATCGCGCCGTTGTCGCTGAGGGTGCCGTGGCGGATCGTCAGGGAACCGTGGTTGCCCACGGCGCCACCGGCTCGGCTAGAGTTGTTGTTGCTTAGAGTGCTGTTGGTGAGCGTTGTCGAATTGCCGTTGTAGATGCCGGCGCCGTCACCCCATCCCTCGAGATCATTGACGCCCATGGCCGTGTTGCCGCTGACGGTGCTCCCTCCGAGGGTTGCAAATCCAGTATTATAAATCCCGCCGCCGTTCAAGCCGGCTGAGTTGCCGCTAATCGTGCTGCCGGTGATATATAAAGAGCCCGCCGGCGGCTGATTTGAGATACCACCGCCGTTGCCGAATGGGAGTTTGGGACCGTTGCCGCCAGATGCGTTGTCGCTCACGATGCTGTTGGTAATAGCCATCTCGCCACTATTCCAGATGCCGCCGCCGGAGGCAGTGCCAGAGCTCCCGACCGTGTTATTGCTCACGACGCTGTTTCTGATCGATACGATCGCGTGGGCGAGGTTGGCGGCGCAACAGGTCGAATTGTAAATGCCACCGCCAGCCGTGTCAGCGTGGTTGTTCCGGATAATGCTGTTGACGACTGTCAGGTACGAATCGTCGTTGAAGAAAGCGTTAGAGCGAACACCTCCATCGCCGAGGCAGCCCTGCACCACGCACCCGTCAATCGCAACGGTGGCGAAATCATTCCAGACGCCGGCCCCACGGGTGCCGTTGCCGTCGATCGTGAGACCTCTTAATATGAAACTATGGCCCAGCAGGACATGGAAGATGCGAAAATCAGGCGAGCCTGAGGCTTTTTTCACCGCCAATTGATCCGCGCCGGGTCCGTCGATCGTGATGTTCTTATCGATTACAAGCGTGCCGCTGGTGAGCGTGATGCTCTGCCCGTTGAGCGCGGCATCGAATTGAATTGTGTCCCCGTTGCTGGCCGCGGCGATCGCAGCGCGAAGTGAGCCCGCTCCGCTATCCGCCGTGGTGGTAACGATGATCGTGCCCGCCTGAACGCTTAAGGTCCCCGTCATCATCGCGCACAGCAACGCGAAGAGTTGCAGCCCGCCCGGAGCGGGGAAACGGCGAAGGAACAAGCGCATAACTAAGATGCTTCCTCAAGGATTATCGTAAAATGAGTGAGGCTCCAAGCACCAAATCCACAACAAACGGCAAGGACGGCATACCAAGCCGCCGCTACTTGGGAACTGGCTTCGGCTGAGCTGACGGAATGAAGGAGGTTGTCGGTGCCGCTCGCTCCGGGGATCGGCTTAGTGCACGTTATAGATCTCGACCAGACCTATTCCGGTGCCACCGTTTCCGCCGGCCAGGATGGCGGTGAACGCGCCCGCGGGCAATGACGCGAAGATTCCAGACTCGTTAGGATCCTGGAGAGCGAGACCGTGGGCGCTCAACTGCGCCGCTTGAGCGGGGTCGTCCTGCCAGTTGTCGTTGCCGATCAGTAAAGCGCCATTGCTATCGCGCAGCTCCAGGGTCGGATTGGCCAAGACGGGACTGAGACCGAAGTGGGCCAGCGACGGTCCAATCCCGCGCACCACCACCCCGGTGTTGCCCGCCTGAGGCGAGCCGCCGAGGATGAACCCACCGATCATGACGTTCTCGCCGGTCTGAACAAAGCCACGCGTGCTGATGTTGGCTAATTGCGAGTCAGCCCCCTGGCTGGTGTCGTAGACCTCCACCAGACCTACGCCGGCGCCGCCGTTGTTCCCGGCCAGGGTGGCGGTGTAGGAAGCGCCGGGAATAAGCGTGGTGACGATGCCCGACTCGTTAGGATGCTGGAGGGCGAGGCCGAGGGCGAGAAGTTGGATTTCTTGCGCAGGATCGTCCTGCCAGTTGTTGTTTTGCGCGATCAACGTGCCGTTGGCCGCGCGCAGTTCGAGGGTAGGATCGGCCAGCGGGTCACTGATGCCGAAAGCGGCCAGCGATGGCCCAATTCCTCGAACGGCAACGTTCTTGGGCGCGTTCCCGGTGACGATGAATCCACCGATCAGGACGTTATCTCCAGTTCCAACACGCAGCCGGGTCGAGATGTTCAGGGCTTGAGCTGGGGTGGCTGAAGGCGTCGCTGTTGGTGCGGCGGTAGCTGTGGCTGTCGGTGTCGGTGTTGGTGTTGGTGTCGGTGTCGGTGTTGCTGTGGCTGTTGGCGTAGGCGTAGGCGTAGGCGTAGGTGGTGGCTCCTCGCACAGTCCGGCTGCGACGAGAGTGTCAACAAACCACCCGGGCGCCGCGTTGGCCTCGTCGGTGCCCATGCGGAAGCGCAGCTTTATGGTTTGTCCCTCTAGGTTGGGTCCCAGATTCACCACCGTGGTGATGTAGCCCGCTGAATCGCCGGTCCACGCCATTCGGCCCGCCAGCGGGTTCTGAGCATTGATGTTGATCTGCCCGGTATAACCGCCAACGACAAAACTGGCCCCAACCGCTGGATCGGTCACGTCGGTGAAAGCTCCCCCATTGATGTTGGGCGAAGATATCTCCAACACGCCTCCATCCCTGCCAAGCTCCGTATCGAAGTTGCTGCGGAACTGGATCTGGTCTGCGGGGGAACTGATGAACGCGGGCTTGCTGTCGAGAACCTTGTCGCTGGTCCCGGCCTGGTCGTCGATGAAGGCGGCATTGGGCGGCGTATCAGGCATGGCGGTCGAGGTGAGCCACAGAATGCCGTTGCCTGGAAGCGGATTTGTCGCAACCCAGCCATGGGGCAGTGCCGGTGCGGCCACGGCATCGAAATTCTCCACGCACGGTTCCGACGGTATCGGCGCTGGTTGCACCTCGAGTGCCCCAATGTCGATGCGCGCGTTAAAGACGCGATCATAAAGGAGGCCGCGCTGATCGTAAGAAGGCGGCGGGATGAAGTTCGGGTCGCCTGTGTCAATGGCCGGGCTGCCGGTCAGCAGTTCATGCGTAGAGGTCGAGCCGCCGTTGTCTTGAAGTGGGCCGAGCAGGGGATCAGTGTTGATCTGGTCACCGGTCGCAGTCAAGAATCCACCGCCGTCATCGCTGCTGAGATTGTAGCCGTGCGAGGTCACTGCGCCTGAGATGTTGGGGCCCGATGTGCCGGCCTTCAGGATGGTATTCCCGATCTGGAGGTTCCCGCCGGCAGATATACTGCCGCCCTGCTCGATGGCCGTGTTGTTACTGATCGTGCTGTTCGTGATGCTGCCGCCGCCATGGATGCCTCCACCGGAATGGGTAGCAGAGTTGTTGCTAAGCGTGCTGTTGGTGAGCGTCATCGCGCTCCGATTCGAGATGCCGCCGCCGTAGCCCCATCGATCGGCATCATGGAGGCCAGTGGCCCTGTTGCCGTTGAGGGTGCTGCTGATGATCGTCAGCAACCCGACGTTGTTGAAGACGCCGCCACCCTCGAGGCCGGTTGAGTTGTCGCTGATCGTGCTGTTCGTGATCATCAGCTCGCCTTCGTTCGAGATGCCACCACCGTAACCGAACGGGAACGCCGCGCTGTAGCCACATAGATTGTTCCTCACGATACTGTTGGTGACCGTTACCGTCCCGCCGCCGTTGTGGATGCCCCCGCCGGCGCCAGAGCCAACGCCGATAGTATTCCCGGCGCGGTTGTCGCTCACGATGCTGTTGATGATCGTCAGGATCGCGTTGCCACCATTGTAAAGACCACCGCCAGCATAAAAGGCGTTGTTGCCGCTGACCGTACTGTTGATGATCGTTAGTGTCGCGCTGCTTCCAGAAGCGTCGTTGTAAACGCCGCCACCGATGTTGAACTGCATGCCAGCGTCGCCCCTGCTTATCGTGAGGCCTTCAATTGTGACAGTATGGCCGGTGATATGAAAGATGCGGAAGGCGGGCGTGCCCGCTGCCATGCTGCGCTGGACCGTCAATTGACTCGCCCCAGGGCCGTCAATCGAGATGTTCTGATTGATCGCGAGCTCGGCGCTGGTGAGCATGATGGTCTGCCCGTTGAGCGCGGCGTCGAATTGAATCGTGTCGCCATCGTTGGCCGCGGCGATCGTATCGCGGAGCGAGCCCGCACCGCTGTCGGCCGTGTTGGTGACGATGAGCGTGGTTGCCTTGACGCTTACGACATCGGCCATCGCCGCGCAGAACAGCGCGATGATTTGCACCCCGCCCAACGCGGGGAAGCGGCCGAGGGACAGGCGCATAATCTAATACTTCCTCGTTGATTACCGTAAAGCGAGTGAAGCTCCAAGCGCCAAATCCCCAACAATCGAGCGATCGCGTCGGCGCAGGCTGGCAAATCCGCCCCTGTTACGAGCCCGTTTCGTTGCCGCTAACGCATGCGAACTTCGCGATCGCATTAAGTATCCGATCGTCGACCTCATGCTGCGTTTCACCTGCGGCCGGCAGCTGCCGCTTCGAAACCTGCAACGAATGGTCGCCGCCCTCCACGACATGGAGAGATGTCGGTGCCTTCATCTCCGCGCGGACGCCTTCCAAAAGATCCAGCGGGCAAAGCGAATCGCGCGTGCCTTGCACAAAGAGTATTGGCGTCACCAGGGCCCGCAGAACTTTGTCCCGCAGTTTTGTTCGATCTCCTCCGCCGCAAAGCGGGTACCCAAAGCAAACAATACCCTCCACCTTTTCCTCGAGCGACAGATGGCAACCAATGCGGCCACCCATGCTTTTCCCAATCAGAATGACGGGTCTGTCTCGCCTCTTCTCGATGAGCGCCGCGCGGTGTGCTGCGATCAACTGCGGCAACGGGTCAGGCCGTCTCCGTCCCTCTCGCATGTAGTCGTAATCGAACGCTTCCACCTCACCGATGGTGGAAAACCGCTCCTTCCAGCGTTGCATCCAGGGATGCGATGAGGGCGCTCCGGCGCCCGGGGCAAAAAGGAAGAACGGCTCTCGCATCAGATTTCCCCCGCCTTGGGCGCATCGAGTTTTTCGATCAGCCGGTCGAGAAAAACGATCTGCGCGCCATTGATCTTGCGTCTGGCTTCCTCCACCGGAAAAAAGCCGGCTCGATCCACTTCAGGAAATTGCTGCATCTTTCCCGAACGAGGCGGCCACTCCATCTCGAACGTGTTCGAGGCAAGGTCGAAGTCCTCCTCCAGGTCGCCGGCAAACGCCCAGGCATGGACCGTCTTGCCGCCTTTCTGCTTCACGCTGCCTAATTCCATCCAACTGCCCGACGGCCCAATTCCCAACTCCTCTTCAAACTCGATCTTGGCCCGGTCCAGCAGATCCTCACCTTCGGCAACTTCACCCTTTGGGATCGTCCACGACGCCTCATCCTTGTTCTGAAAGTACGGTCCGCCAGGATGAACGAGCAACACTTCGAGTGCGCCCTTCGCCCTCCGGAACATGAGCAGACCGGCGCTTGTCTTCGATCGGTTCATTTTTTGTTTTCCGGGCGAAGTTGACGATCGCTTCGGACCAGGACTGGCCTGCGCCCGCCGCCTGGAAATTCATCGTGGCCCGCTCTCGCGCACGTCCGCCTTCGCGGCCAGTTTGCCGAACTGCCTCACTAGAGGGCGATGCCGATCGCTTTGCTCAAAGCTCCGCTGACGACCCCGATCGCGGTATTAACCAAATCTTGGGCAAGGACCTTGCCCTCGATCTCCAGCACGTCACGCATGCCCTCGATCGCGACGCGAAGGTCTTGCGCTTCCATCTTCGCCTGTTCCGTTGTGACCCGACCGGCCGTCACATCCGCAGCCAGGGCAATGGTGGTCGCTTTGATGAATTCCAAGTCTTCCTTGGAGAGTCGCTCGATCGCATTCCAGTGTGTGCCGGCGACGCCGCGCAGGGCGGTAACCAGATCTTTTCCCAATTTTCCGAGGTCGATTTCCATAACTCTTACGGCGGACTAGTGGCGCCGCTTTCGGTCTCGACGCCGGTTTTCAAACTGCGTTTTTTCGCGAGCTGTGCGCGGGTGAGTTTGCGAAAGCTAAATTCCAGGCTGCCGGCAAGGCTGGGCTGGAGCGGGCCGAGCCGGTGTTTGGCGGCGAGGCGCTTATATTGATCCTCCAGTTGATTGAGGAGGTTGGTCTCATTCTCGTTCCGCGGCTGCATCTCAGCACGAGACCGGATCGCGCTGACTGTGGCAATGGACTCCTGATAAAACCCGGCGCTTTCCGCGTAGCTCGCCCCCGTGGCGCTGGCTCGGGCGACGAAGGCGCTCGTCTTGAGGTGCAAATCGTACAGAGCGCGGTCGGTGAACTCGTCGTACGGCGCCACGAACATGACTGCGCAACTGCTGAAGAGCAGAGCGAGCAGCCCGAGCCACGAGTGGCGCAACCAGGGAGCGCGCGCTGAAGCCGGCAGGGAGGGCGTGAGAGTTTTCATGGTTTCGAAAAGGAAGCGAAAGTTTCGACGCTTCCGGTTGAAAAGTGTCGCAGCCGCTCATTTTCCCGACAAGGCCAATTTATGCCCGTGAGAGAAGGGTTCCAGTTTTGCGCCGCCGCCCGCAAGAAACGGTTGACCTCCATCGCTCCGCATCAACATATGGCGCCATATGTTTTTCCGTGGCTTTCGCTCGAGCCTTGGTGCCGCGGTAATTGCGGCGCTGCTCGCCGTGACAGGTTGGGCTCATTCGGCCAGTGCGCGTGGACGCCAGGAACCGGCGTTTGCCACTTCGGCGGATGACCCCGTATTGCGGAAGCGCCTCGCCGCACTCTCGCCGACCATCCGGCCAGAGGAGGCCCAGCTGGTCGCCCGGTGCGCCTATAACACCGGACGAGAGCTGAAGCGCGAGTGGCGGGTGGCCTGGCCGCCGGGCTTTCATAACTTCCTCGTCAACACTGGGGCCAGGAAAGGCGGACTCTGTTTTCAATGGGCCACGGAACTCCTGCTCCGGTTGGATGCCTTGAAACTCGAAACCCTGGAACTTCACTGGGCAGAATCTTTTGAGAGGACGGCGAGCGAGCACAACGTCATCGTGGTCACGGCCAGGGGGCAGCCTTTTCACCAGGGCATTCTGCTCGATAACTGGCGCTACGGGGGGCGTCTCATCTGGGGACCCGTCATGGAGGACCCGCACTATCAGTGGAAGGAAAACAAAACGGAAGCGGCCCGTAGGTTGACGGGAACCTTTCGGTACGTTCGGGACCCTGCTCAGCCGATGCCACCCAAAACGCGATAACGGCGCCGGCCAGGCTGGTGGATTCGTCCAGGAACGGTCTGGTAAGCAAACTGCTACTCAATATGGCTGGGAGGAGAGACCCAGCCCATGCAAACGACCTTTGACGCAACAATTTGTGTAAACGGCAATAATTATCAGAGTGAAGACAGCATGCCGGAAAATATCCGGCAGGCGTTTCAACGCGTGGTTTCCAGCGCGTTGAAGGCGAAGCGGAGCCTTTTCGTGGGCCGGACCGCGCGTTTCATCCCGAAACTCGGGAGCAGGATCGTTTGCGACAGCGCGGAATTCAGCAACGTCTCCGAGATGCCCGCCGCCCAGCGGCGCCTCTATGAAGACGCACTCGCGCAGATCCTGCCCGGTTGCATCTCGGAGTGTGTCGCTCAGGGAGAAGCCCGGCTCCAGCAAAGGAACAAGCTTCTGGTCGCTTCCGCCACTTTGGTTGCCACGCTGACCTACCTTGGGTTTCACGGTTGCTTCACCGGAAAGTTCCTCGGGCATTTCGTTCGCTTTCTCTGCGGCCTGACTTGATCAAGTCATTTTGGCGTTGCGAGAACGAATTGGTTGCCTTCGCTGTCCTTGAATTTCGCAAAGGTTCCCCAAGGTTGCTGCTCGGGCGGGCCGTCGAAGTCGACGCCGCGCGCTTTGAGTTCGTCATAGGTTTCGGCCACATCGGAGCAGGCAAAAACGATGGGTGAAAAAGTTCCGATCCGATCCTCCTGTCCTTCCATGGTGTAGAGAACAACGCGCGTTTCGGCTTTGGGGATGCGCAACTCGATCCATCGCTGCTTTTCATCGAACGGCTGGTCGGTGATGATGGTGAAGCCGAGTTTCTCCGTGTAAAAATCGAGCGCGCGGTTCTGGTCGCGCACGGGGATGCTGACGAATTTGATGTTGGTGATCATGCCGGCAAGCTATCTCCGCCCGCTGGCCGCGCGAGTGGAGAAGGAGACGAACGGTCGAAAAGTCTTGTCCGATTATCGGTATAGCAGCCAGGCTGCCGCCATGCCTCGCTCGCGCAAGACCGTGCCAGTGGACGATTACGTGCTCGACGTCCTCATGCGCGACCTCGTCGCCCACGATCAGCAACCGTCGGCCTTTCTCGTCTACCTGTTTTTGTCCGGTCGCGCGGTGCGACAGCGGTGGCGGCCAGTGTCGATGAGTCTTCGAACAATCGCGGAGGAAACGGGCCTCTCGAAGAGCGCCGTTCAAACCGCGCTCGAGACCCTGCGTCGCCGCCAGCTCGTCGTCACCGCCCGTGCCCACGCCACCGCCGTGCCCACGCACCGAGTGCTGCGCCTCTGGTTGTGATAGCCTTTGATTTCAAATACGGGTAAGCTCCGACTTCCGTTAATTTTCTCCCGTGGCTAAGGACTTTCAGCGCGCCTGGGCATTACTTTTCGGCCGACTCGTTCTTGGCCTGATCTTCTTTATGGCCGGCGTCTCGAAAGTGTTTCAGCTGGGACCGCTCGAACACGCGCGGAAATATTTTCTGCCGTTCGCCGACACATTTCTGCCTGTCTGGTCCCTCTGGTTAGCCGGCGTTACTATCCCGTTGGTTGAACTGATTGCCGGCGCTTTGATCATCCTGGGCCTGCGCACGCGCGTCGCCCTGATCGCGCTTGGGTTCGTCCTGGTCATCGTCACCTTTGGCCATCTCTTGCAACAGCCGCTCTACGACTTAACGGGCCACGTCATTCCTCGTCTCGGATTGCTGCTGTTTCTTCTCTGGTGTCCGCGAGAATACGACCGCTTTTCCTTCGATTATCTTCTGGCGCGGCGGCAGGCTGGATCGTCCAATCAGGCGATCTGATTTCCTCGCCGGGCGGCTTCCCGTTATTTTACCTTGGTGAACTCAAGCTTCGAACCAGTTGGATCTTTCAAAACGATGCGGTCTTTTGCGAGTTCCAATTGGTAAACAGACGTGCCGAAAGGCGTTTGAATCTTCATGCGGCCCTGATCTCCGAAACTATATTTGCCTCGAGTGCTCCCCATCACGACAGATCGATCCTGGAAAAATTCCCAGACCATCGCATTCGAATCGCCGGCAGTGCGCCACTTCCCGACAATATCGCTCTCAGATCTCCCGCAGCCGGCCAGAGCGGACAGCAAAAGCGCGGACGCGAGAATCATTACCGGCACTCGGGAAGCTTTTTTCGCAACGTTGGGCGTCACACCTGGTCTCAGTTCACTTCGTACTCAACATCGACAACGACACGCACGACCTTGCGTTCGGGCGTTGCCGCGTCGCGATTTTCCACCTGGAACCAGCCCTGCGAAGCGTTGCGCAACTTGCCGAGGGCCGTCTGGGAATCCCGCGAAAACTGCTCGGCGGCAATGCGAGCATTCTTCGTTGCCTCCTGAATCATGCCCGGCTTGATATCGTTGAGCTCATTGTAGATGTAATTTGGCTGGGTCTTTCCGGAAAGAAGCACGCCACTCATCATCAGGTTCGAAGCGGAGGCTAGCGCGGGTTTGATCGCATCGACTTTGGACGTGCGCAGCAAAACGGACTGGCTCGAGCGGTAGCGCTCAGGCGGCGGCGGCGAGTCCTTATCACGTACGTCCATGCTCGTGTCGTGGATCGAGGGCGGTTGGACGGCCATGTCCGCTTCTTCAAAGCCCGCTCCCTTCAGAAAGGCGACGACGGCCTTGGTGCTATCGGCCAATTTCCTGTTTATCTCCGCCAGGTCATTTCCGGTGGCGCTGTAATCGACCGTCCACGTGGCGACGCTCGCGGGCACTTCCCTTTCGGAAAGTCCCTTTACCGAAATGGTGCGTTGCCCGCTGTTTCGTCCGGATATTCCCTGGCCAATGAAGAACCCGGCAGCGGCCAATCCGAGGGAAATCAATAGGGCTGAAAGAATCAGCGATGAGCGTTCGGAGGACACAAACTGGATATTTGGAAGCCGAGGACGTTGACCGGCGAGAGTGGTTACCGCGGGCCGCTAGGCTGCTTGGGCTTTGGCACGCGCCTATTCGGTGTAGCTGTGGGTTTGGGCACTCTCGTCTGACCTGGCGTTTGCCGGTAAATGGGAGGTGGGGTGGTGGGCGTGGTTTTAACCGGACCAACCACGGGCCCCCGTCCAGTCGTTGGGCCTTTTGGCCCCTTCGGATCCCTTGGCCCTTCGGGCCTATCCCCCTGCGGACCGGTCGGCGGCGCGGGATCGTTATGACCTGGCGGATTCCTGGGAGGGCGACGAGGTCCAGTTGTAAATCCTCCGCCGAAATTGATCGAGGGGATTATCGGCCAGATGGACGGTCCGCGTGGGCCGGGATCGGGCGGCGGTTGCTGCTGGCTCGCGGCCGCGATGAGATCACGGCTCGGCAGCGGCCTGAAATCCGTGATCAGCGGGTGCGTTTTCATGATCTGATTCAGATCGACGTTCGTCGGCATCGGAAGCGTCGTGGCGCCGGCCGGGACATCGAGCATTTGGCCGGCCCGCACATTCCGGGACTGGCCGGAATGCTTCACCAGGGAAGCGCGCGCGCCTCCTTCCAGGACGATCAATTTGCTCTTTCCGGCGCGGTTGCCTTCGAAAATCACCGTCGTGCCGGTCACCGCCACGGTCACGGCGCTGGTCCTGATGGCGCCGCCGCCGGAGTCCTTCGGCACGCGGAGGAGAATCGAGCCGCTGTCGAGTTGGACGTTGCGCCCAGCCCGATTGAAACTGAAGATCGTGTTCGAGCCGAGGCGCGTGATGGTCAGGTCGGCGAAGGTCAATTCCGAGCGCGATTCCCCTCCGGTGCGCACCCCGGTGTCCTCGCTCACTTTGTCGTTCACGACCGCGGCCCGCGCCGCTGCGTCGGACGGGAGGAGTTTTACGTCGCGAATAATCTGGGTGACGCGCGCTTCCTTCTTCGAATCGGCTGCGAAGGCGGGACTGACCAGGGTTCCAGCCGCGATGCAACAGGCGAGGATTTTTTGAATGAGTTTCATTGAACAGGCTCCATTTGCGGGAGGTTCCCAAGGTGACGAATTCGCCGGAGAGTGTCGAGACGAAAAGGCAACAGAGAGCCCAACGAACCGCTCTACCGGGCGCAACAACGGCAGCAGACAGAAGAACTTGTCGAATCGCAATCGACCGGCAAATTGGCCGGATGACTGCGGCCACACGAATCAAAGACGCGCTCGCCAGCGACTCGGCGCGGGAAAGCATTCGAGTGCAAGGCTGGGTCCGGACGCGGCGCGATTCGAAAGACTTTTCGTTTCTCGAGCTGAACGACGGCTCGTGCCTGCGCAATCTCCAGATCATCGCGAAGAACACCTTGCCGAACTACGCGGAGGTTCAGCGCCTGATCACGGGGGCTTCCATTGCGGTCCGGGGCGCGCTGGTCGCGTCGCAGGGCAAAGGACAGAGCTGGGAAGTGGTGGCCGATGAAATAGAAATTGTCGGCGCCTCCGACGAGACGTATCCGCTCCAAAAAAAGGGGCACACACCGGAGTTCCTGCGCGAAATCGCGCATCTGCGCCCGCGCTCCAATCTTTTCGGCGCGGTCTTTCGCGTGCGGAGCAGGCTCGCTTTCGCCATTCATCAATTCTTTCAGGAGCGCGGGTTCGTTTATGTCCACACGCCGATCATCACCGGGAGCGACTGCGAAGGCGCCGGCGAATTGTTTCGCGTCACGGCGATCGACCCGAAGAATCCACCCCGTCGCGCTGACGGCGAAGTGGATTACTCCCGCGATTTTTTCGCACGCTCGACCTACCTCACGGTCAGCGGGCAACTGGAAGCCGAGGCCTTCGCTTGCGCGCTTTCCAAGGTTTACACTTTCGGCCCGACCTTCCGGGCGGAGAACTCCAACACTTCGCGGCACGCGAACGAATTCTGGATGATCGAGCCCGAGATGGCGTTTTGCGATCTGCGCGGCAACATGGATGTCGCGGAAGAGATCGTGAAATATCTTATTCGCGACATCCGCTCGCACTGCGCGGAGGACCTCGAGTTGTTCGCGAAGTTTATCGACAAGGAATTGCTCGCGCGCCTTGATTTCGTCCTGGAGCGGCCGTTTCAACGCATTAGTTACACCGAGGCGGTCGATCTGCTGCAGAAGAGCGAAGAGAAATTCGAATTTCCCGTCGCCTACGGCGCCAATCTGCAATCGGAGCACGAACGCTGGCTGACGGAGAAACACTTCAAATGTCCCGTGACGGTTTTTGATTATCCGAAGGAGATCAAGCCGTTCTACATGCGGTTGAATGACGATGGGAAGACGGTGACGGCGATGGATGTTCTGGTTCCCGGCATCGGCGAGATCGTTGGGGGCAGCCAGCGCGAGGAACGCCTGGAAATTCTTGAGGAGAATATTCGCCGCCACAAAATGGATCCGGCCGATTACAAATGGTACCTGGACCTGCGGCGCTACGGGACGGTGCCGCACGCTGGCTTCGGCCTCGGCTTCGAGCGCATGCTGATGTTCGTTACCGGTGTGTCGAACATCCGGGACGTGATTCCCTTCGCGCGGACGCCCGGCAGCGCGGAGTTTTAGGTGGATCGCGCGCTCCGTCGCGCGATGGCAATATCACGCGCCTTCGGCGCCACTTCTCAAGCATCGTGCGCGGAGCGCACGATCCACCAAATCTCTTGTTGTCACGCCGGAGCTGGCTCTAAGCTCGATGAATTCGAACAACGCAATCATCCCTATGAGTAATCTCGATCGCCGGACTTTCATCAAAGGCGCTGCGCTTGCCGGCGCCGCCACTCTTACCCTGAATCAGCGCGCTTGGGCCGCGGATGATATCGATCCGATCCGGAAGGAAATCGCCAAGCGGCACGGAGAAACGCTCAAGGGTCTCCAGGATTGGATCAAGCAAATCTCCATCGCGGCGGAGAATCGCGGCTACCCGGAAGGCGCGGAATTCATGATCCAGCTCGCGCGGGACGCCGGGTTTCAACAAGCGACCCGGGTCGAGAGCGATGGCAAGCCGGCGGTTTTCGCGACGCTGGATGCCGGCGCGAAGAAGACCGTGGGTCTCTATTTCATGTACGACGTGAAGCAGGCGGACCCGGCGGAATGGGCGTCGCCGCCCTGGGAAGCGAAGGTCATTGATAGGCCCGACCTGGGCAAGGTGCTGATGGGGCGGGGCGCGGTAAACCAAAAAGGACCGCAGGCCTCCACGCTCGCCGCGTTGCATGCCATTCGCGGAGCGGGGCGCAAGATTCCGGTGAACCTCGTCCTCGTCGCCGAAGGAGAAGAAGAAATTGGATCTCCCAACTTCCCGCAGATCGTGCGCAAGCCTGAGGTGCAATCGGCGCTTTCAAAATGTTCCGGGATTTTCATGCCCTCGGCCGCGCAGGGGCTCGATGGTGTCGTCACCGTGAGTCTGGGCGCGAAAGGGGTGATCGAATGCGAATTGATTTCGACGGGTGAGAAATGGGGCCGGGGCCCGCGCAAGGACGTTCACTCTTCCAACAAAGCCAGACTCGATAGTCCGGCCTGGCACCTGGTTCAGGCGCTCACGACGCTCGTTTCCGCGGATGGGAACGACCCGGCCATCGAGGGGTTCGCGGACAAGGCGCTGCCCATTAGCGCCGAGCACAAGAAAATGATCGCCGAAGCCGCGAAGCGCATGGACGAAGCCAGGCTCAAGAAGGCGATGGGCGTCGAGCGCTGGATCCAGGACGTCGATTGGGTGGAGTCGCTGGAACGGTTGGTGTCACGCCCCACGGTAAACATCGAAGGTCTGGTCGGTGGTTACACCGGCCCTGGAGGAATGACGATTCTGCCCCACAAGGCGGTCGCGAAACTCGATCTGCGTCTGGTTCCGAACATGACGGCCGTGGAGGCGGGCGCGGCCTTGAAAGCGCACCTGGCCAAACGCGGCTTCGGCGATATCGAAGTGAATATTACCGGCGGTTACGACCCCAACAGCACTCCAGCGGACGCGGCTTTGATCCAGGCGCAAGTCGCGGTGTATAAGCGGTCGGGAATCGATCCGGTTTTGTGGCCGCGGAATGCAGGTTCGTGGCCCGGCTATGTCTTCACCAATGAACCGTTGAAATTGCCCGCCGGGCACTTCGGCCTCGGCCATGGCAGCGGCGCGCACGCGCCCGATGAATATTACGTCATCGAGTCCACCAACCCGAAGGTGCAGGGGATGGATGGCGCGGTGCTTTCGTTCGCGCAGTACCTCTACGAGCTCGCCGGATAGCGGGGCTGCAAATCAAGGAGGGGCGGTTTGAAACCGCCCGCCTAAAAAACGGCGGTTACAAACCGCCGCCGCTCCTTGTTGAAGTGCCCCGCTCCAGAAAAGTCACTCATCGCACCGCTCTCGACTCATCGGAAAATCGACCGCTTTCTCTTTGCCTTTGCTCACGCCTTCGATCCGGCCAAGGAGCGAGCCGTCATCTTGCAGGCGATAGATGACCCGTTGTGGGAAATCATGCCGAGGGTCTTCAAAAATTACCTCGCGGGCGCCGCCCTTGATCATCTTGAACGTTGCTTCCGGCTGTCCGGAAGGCTTCGCGATGAAAAAAATCCCGCCGCCAGCTTCCTCGCGGATCTGCATGAACTCGAACTCGACCGTTTTGCCATCGGCGACGGTTCGGCTGATCCCGAACATGGTTCCGCCCGCCGGTTTCATCCAGTGTTCCGAAATCGCTCGACCGTTGCGTTCCGACGTCCAGCAGCCCTTCAGCCAGGCCAGATCGTTGATCGTGAATGGCGCCTCTTTGGAGAGAGACAGGCCCGGTAATAGAAGCAGAGGGAGCAGAATGATTTTCGCCTGCATTGAGCGGCGAGTGTGGGACAACCAGCTGGATGAGTCAACGCGTGACATGTCATCCCGAGCCGCGCAGACGGCGAGGGACCTCGCAGTCGCATATCGAGCACACGATTTCGCTTTCGCGAACAACGAAGATCGGCGTGGCGAATATCGTTGCCGGCCGTTCGTGTGAACCCAGACCGACTGCGAGGTCCCTCGCCGTCTGCGCGGCTCGGGATGACAGCGCAGCTGTGCCGTCATGGCGCTGAAACCGCCTACTTCTTCTTGCCTTCGCCGGGCCGGTAATCTTCCGCGGCGGCTTCGAACGCCTTCTCGAGCCCGACCATGTCTTCGCCGGGACGCAGGTTGTCGAACGCTTCGGATTCGCGGCGCAATTCCTCTTCGGAATAATTCGCCGCCTTGATCGAGAGACCGATCCGCCGCTCGACTTTGTCCACCTTGATGACGCGCGCTTCGACTTCCTGACCGACTTTCAGCACGTCCTTCACTTTCGCGACGTGGTCTTCGCTCAACTGCGAAATATGCACGAGGCCATCGATGTCATCCTGTAATTGCACGAACGCACCGAAGCTCGCGAGCTTCGTGACTTTGCCGGTGACAAGGTCGCCGATCTTGTACTTCGAATCGATTTCCTTCCAGGGATCTTCGCTCAGCTGTTTGATGCCGAGGCTGATCCGCTGGTTCACTTTGTCGATGTCGATCACGACCGCTTCGACTTCGTCATTCTTCTTAAAGACTTCGCTCGGATGATTGATCTTGCGGGTCCAGCTCAAGTCGGACACGTGGATCATTCCGTCGATGCCGTCCTCCAGCTCCACGAACGCGCCATAGGCGGTCATGTTGCGGATCGCGCCTTTGACGTGGCTGCCGATGGTAAATTTCTTCTCGATCTCGTCCCACGGATTCGGTTCGAGCTGGCGCAGGCCTAACGAAATCTTCTGCTCCTCTTTGTTCACTCCGAGGACCACCGCTTCCACTTCCTGGCCCGCGGTCAGCACGTCCGATGGGCGCATGATCCGTTTGGTCCAGGACAATTCGGAAACGTGAATGAGACCCTCGACGCCTTCCTCGAGCTCCACGAACGCGCCGTACGGCACCAGGTTCGTGATCTTGCCCTTGACGTGCTGGCCGGCCGGGAAGCGCTCTTCGATCTGGTCCCACGGATTTTTCTGGGTCTGCTTCAAGCCGAGCGAGACGCGCTCCTTCTCCTTATTGATATCGAGCACGATCACCTCAAGCGGCTGGCCGACTTTCAGCAGCTCGCTCGGATGGCCCAGGCGGCCCCAGGTCATATCCGTGATGTGGAGCAAGCCATCCATCCCATCGAGATCGATGAACGCTCCGAAATCGGTGAGGTTTTTGACGCTGCCCTGAACGATATCGCCCACCTTGACGCCTTCGAGGAATTTCTGGCGCTTCTCGCTCCGCTCCTGCTCGATCAATTCGCGCCGGCTCAGGACGACGTTCTTCCGATCGTCGTTGATCTTGACGATTTTGAAATCGTAGGTGTTGCCGACAAACTGCTGCAAATCTTTCGGGGGGATGATGTCGATCTGGGACGCTGGCAAAAACGCTTCCACGCCGATGTTCACCATCAAGCCGCCTTTGACGACGGACTTCACCTTGCCTTTGATCAGGCCATCGCCGGCAAACACGGCCGCGATCTTGTTCCAATTCTGGCGATAAGCCGCTTTCTCCTTGGAAAGCACCACCATGCCCTCGTCGTTTTCGAGCCGCTCGAGGAGGACTTCCACTTCGTCGCCCACTTCCATGGATTCGACGTCTTCGAATTCGGCCGACGGAATCACGCCCTCGGATTTATAACCGATGTCGACCAGGACTTCCCGGGGACGGATCTCCAGAATGCGTCCCTTGACGATGCTACCTTCTTTGAACTCGCGGTACGAGCTCGCAAGTAAATCCTGCATTTGCAACATGGCGGTAAGTTTTCTCCTGGCGGCGCGTGGCCGGTTTTCTGTCTTTAGCGCGAGCGATCATCGCCAGGCTGCCCCGCAGAAAAGGGGAGGCACATTAGCCACGTTCCAGGGGGAGGTCAACCGGCGGACTGAGGCCCCAACCAAACTCGTGATCGTGCTCGTGCTCGTAATCGAATGGGAGGTCGCCGGGGATCGATCACGAGCACGATTACGAAGTGAAGTCTAAGGACCGCCCTGCCTATTCTTGAGCGCAGGGGATTTCTCCGCATATTGAGGTTGTTGGCGAAAACGTCCCTTCGTTTGGCCGTGATCTCTCTAATGAAAAGGATTCTGATTTCAGTGCTGTTGGTGGTGGGTGCCACGCCGCTTTTCGCGGCATCACCTGCGGAAGTGCAAGTCGCCGAAGCAATTAAAACGCCCAGCTTGAGTGTGGTCCATCTTTGGGCTCCGTGGTGTTCGAACTGCCAGTCGGAATTGAAGAGCGGCGGCTGGCTGAAAGCCATCAAGGAGAATCCCCAGGTTAAATTCTTTTTTGTCTCGGTCTGGAATGGCGGTGAGGATGGCCGGGCGATGCTGGCGAAGTTCGAGATCGCCAGCCAACCCAATGTGGCGATTCTCGCCGATCCCGGGCCGCGCGGCACGGATCGCATCAAGCGTTTCCTGGATTTGCCGCTCAGCTGGATTCCGAGCACTTGGGTCTTTAAGGGCGGGGATCTGCGCTATGCCCTGAACTACGGCGAGGTGCGCTTCGACGTGCTGCAACAATTTCTCGTGGATAGCAACTCAGACTGGTGACACTAAGGAAGCGCTATGATTGAACTTTCCACTGTGCCTCCTGTGACGGGCAGCAAAGCGCCCGCGATTCTTTCGCTCATCGGGGACACGCCGCTGGTGGAAATCACGCGGATGGATACCGGCCCGTGCCAGCTTTTTGTTAAGCTCGAGAACCAGAATCCGACCGGCTCCATCAAGGACCGTGTCGCTCTCGCGATGGTCGAGGCGGCGGAACGCGATGGAAAACTGGAGCCGGGCGGCACCATTATCGAGGCGACCGCCGGGAATACGGGCCTCGGCCTGGCGCTGATCGCCGGCGCCAAAGGCTACCGCTGCATTCTCGTTATTCCCGACAAGATGTCTCTGGAAAAAATCGCCCATGTGCGCGCGCTCGGAGCGGAGGTGCGGCTGACGCGTTCGGACGTTACCCGCGGGCACCCCGAATATTACCAGGATGTTGCCGCGCGTCTGGCGGAGGAAATCCCGGGCGGATTCTACGTCAATCAATTCGGCAATCCGGCCAATCCGCTCGCGCACGAGCGCGGAACCGGGCCCGAGATTTGGGAGCAAATGGGCCATCACCTCGACGCCGTCGTGGTAGGTGTTGGCTCTGGCGGGACGCTGACCGGCCTGGGCCGTTTCTTCGAACGAGTGCAGCCCAACTTGGAAATGATCCTGGCCGATCCAAAAGGCTCGATCCTCTACGAGTGGGTGAAGACGGGCCAGCTAGGTGAGGCTGGGAGCTGGGCCGTCGAAGGCATCGGCGAGGATTTCATTCCGGATATCGCGGACATGTCGCACGTCACCGACGCTTTCGAGATTGACGATGCGGAAAGCTTCGAGGTGGCGCGGGAACTCTTGCGCACGGAAGGAATTTTGGCCGGCTCCTCCACCGGCACGCTTCTCGCGGGGGCGCTGCGTTACTGCCGTCAGCAGACGGAAAAGAAGCGGGTCGTCACTTTCGTCTGCGACACGGGAAACAAATACCTCTCGAAAATGTACAATGACTTCTGGATGGCCGATCAGGGGTTCGGTCAACGCCCGTCGCACGGCGATTTGAGCGACTTGATTTCACATCGCTATGAAGCCGGCGAAGTCATTTCGGTCGGGCCGGACGATACCCTGCTTACGGCCGTGAAACGCATGCGCGACGCCGGCATTTCGCAGGTGCCGGTCGTGGACGGAAACGGACGCGCGATCGGCATCCTGGATGAATCCGACGTGCTCGTGAAAGTGCACCACGATCAGAGTCACTTTAATAACGCCGTGAAAACCGCCATGACCGACCGGCTCGAAACGCTCTCGCCCGCCGCGAAGATTTCGGACCTGCTCGGCGTCTTCGATCGCGGCCGCGTGGCCATGGTCATGGAAGGAAGCAAGTTTCTCGGGCTGATCACGCGGAGCGATCTGCTTTCGTATCTGCGGCGCAAAATGCCGGGAACATAGAATCCCCGAAAACATTTCCATGAAAAAACAACACGACATCGCCACGCGCGTCATTCACGCCGGGCAATCGCCTGATCCCTCGACCGGCGCGATCATGACGCCGATTTATCAGACATCGACTTACGTCCAGCAAAGCCCGGGAAGGCACAAGGGCTACGATTACTCGCGCGCGATCAATCCAACCCGCAGCGCCTACGAACGGTGCATTGCCAACCTGGAAAGCGGAACGCGCGGCTGGGCGTTTGCCTCCGGCCTCGCGGCCATGGCCACGGCCCTCGATGGGCTCGACAGCGGTTCGCACGTGCTGGTGAGCGACGATCTCTACGGCGGAACCTTCCGTCTTTTTGAGCGGGTGCGGCGCCGTTCCGCGAATCTGGATTTCACTTTTATCGACATGACGGATCCGAAAAGCGTCGAGGAGGCGATGCGGCCGAATACGCGCATGGTCTGGGTGGAGACGCCGAGCAATCCCCTCCTGAAATTGATCGACTTGGAAGCAGTTGCGGGAATCGCCCGCGCGCACAACGCGATCTCGGTCTCCGATAACACCTTTGCCAGCCCCTGGATCCAGCGGCCGATTGAGTTCGGGTTCGATATGGTGATTCATTCCGCGACAAAATATCTTAATGGCCACTCCGATATGGTCGGAGGCGTGATCGTCGTGGGCGAGAACAAGGAGCTCGGCGATCAGATTGCGTTTCTGCAAAACGCGGTCGGCGCGATCGCGGGCCCGTTCGATAGTTTTCTGGCGTTGCGTGGATTGAAGACGCTCGCTTTGCGGATGGAGCGGCATTGCGAGAACGCGGAGGAAATCGCGCGCTGGCTGGTCACCGAACCGAAAGTCGAGTCCGTGAGTTATCCTGGGCTCGAAAAGCACCCTCAGCACATCCTCGCGAAAAAACAGATGCGAGGATTTGGCGGCATGGTCACGATCGTGCTGAAGACGGATCTCGCGGGGACACGGCGATTTCTCGAAAACACGCATCTCTTCTCGCTCGCCGAGAGCCTTGGCGGGGTGGAGAGCCTGGTCAATCATCCCGCGCTCATGACGCATGGATCGATTCCGCCGGAAACGCGCGCGTCGCTGGGAATCACCGATTCGCTGGTGCGGCTCTCAGTCGGTGTGGAAGATGTCGGCGATTTGATCGACGATTTGCGCGCAGGGTTCGCGGCGATTTGATTGCTGGGGAGCGCACGCGCCCTCGCGTGTTGGTTTCGGCGCCTCGCCGAAACAGTCTTGTCCTGCACGGGAAGTTCGCGATGGCGAGGCGCCATCGCCAGCACGCGAGGCGCGTGCGCTCCCCGGATTAGCGCGCCGCGTTGTTATTTGGGTGCGCACGGCGTAAAAGTTGCCGCAATGGGCAGCAGCTTCGGACAACTCTTTCGCATCACGACCTGGGGTGAATCCCACGGCGGCGCCGTGGGCGTGGTTATTGACGGTTGCCCTCCGCATCTCGAATTGAGCGAAGAGGACATCCAACGCGAGCTCGATCGCCGGCGCCCCGGCCAGAGCGAGATTGTGACGCAACGCGGTGAACCCGATCGCTGCCGGATCCTATCCGGCGTCTTCGAGGGCCGCACGCTCGGCACCCCCATCTCGATCCTGGTGAAGAACAAAGATGCCAGGCCGGAAGCGTACTCGGAGACGCAAGAGGTCTTCCGGCCGTCGCACGCCGACTTCACCTACGAAGCGAAGTACGGCATCCGAAACTGGCAGGGTGGTGGCCGCGCCTCCGCGCGCGAAACCGTTGGGCGCGTCGCGGCCGGCGCCGTGGCGAAAAAACTCCTGGGCAAACTCTCGGCGGAGCGCTTCGAGATCGTCGCCTACGTCGTGCAAATTCACGAAGTCACGGCCCAAACCGATCGAACCTCCGTTCGGGCTGACGCGGTCGAGCGCAACGCCGTTCGCTGTCCGGATGAGGCCGCCGCCGAGCTGATGACGGCGTTGATTCAATCCGTGCGCGCTGAAGGCGATTCGGTGGGCGGCGTGATCGAGTGTGTGATCCGCGGCGTCCCGGCCGGCCTGGGCGAGCCGGTTTTCGACAAACTGGAAGCCGATCTCGCGAAGGCAATGCTGAGCCTGCCGGCCTCGAAGGGTTTCGAGATCGGCTCCGGCTTTGCCGCGACCCGAATGAAAGGCTCGGAGCATAACGATCCGTTCGAACTGCGGGATGAGAAGGTCCGAACCGCGACGAACAATTCCGGCGGCGTGCAGGGCGGTATCTCTAACGGCGAAGAAATCTTTTTCCGCGTTGCCTTCAAGCCGACCTCGACGATTGCGCGCGACCAAAAAACGGTGACACGGTCGGGCGAGGAAACGACCCTGGCCGCTCGCGGCCGCCACGACCCCTGTGTCCTGCCGCGTGCCGTGCCGATCGTCGAAGCGATGGCCGCGTTGGTGCTCTGCGATCACGCCTTGCGGCAGAACGCGATTTCGGATTTCGGAAACCGGATACCGGATAGATAAAACGCCGCCAAAGTTCGTTCCCGCTCGCTCTGTCGATCTCTCTTTCCGCAATCCGGTATCCGAAATCCGAAATCGCATGATCCAAAATCCGCCAACCGAAATCTCCGGCTCGCCCCTCTGGCAGACGGTTTTCATTTCCTTCGCGGTCATTCTGATTCTCCTGGAAATCATTCGCGGATGGCGTTTGGGGATCTTGCGTCAGCTTGTGCGCGTCGCCGCCATCATCGCCGCTTATGCCACCGCTTTTTTTGCCGGGGACCAACTCGTGCCGCTTCTCCGGCCCATGGTGACCGTGCCGGACATCGTCCTTTCCGCCCTGGCTGGTGCGATCCTCGCGATCCTGGTCTATGCCGTCATTGCCGGGCTCGGCTCGGTTCTCTTTAAGCGGACCGCGCAACAAAGCTCCGGCGCGGTGCGGCTGGTCTACGGTCTAAGCGGAGCGTTTGTCGGTTTGTTGTTTGGAGCGTTCTTTATCTGGCTCCTCTTGATCGGCATCCGATCGATCGGGTCCATTGCTGAAGCGCAGGTCCAGGCGAAGTCCGTAACGAACGCGGATAACACTCGGCGCTATTTGCCAGGTCATGGCCCGACCCCGCGGCCAACCCTGGATTCGAACTCATTGGCGCCACTGCTCGCGCGCCTGAAAAACTCGGTCGAGCTCGGCGCCGCGGGTGGCTTTATCAAGAAAGCGGACGCGATGCCTGACGGTGTCTATCAAACGTTGACCGACGCCAGCGTGGTGCTGGCGAACCCGGAGACGGCCGAGCGTTTCTTGAGTCACCCCGCCGCCGCCGAGCTCAGCGAACACCCCAGGATAGTGGCCTTGCGCGACGACCCTGAGCTTGCCGCGATCATTCGCGAGGGCCGGCTGTTCGAGTTGCTGAGCCATCCCAAAGTCATCGAAGCCGCGAACGATCCCGATCTGGCGGACCGGGTGAAACGGTTCGATCTAAAAAAGGCGCTGGAATACGCGGCGAAGAAGGATTGATTTCGGAATTCGGATACCGGAAACCGGATGGATGACAAAAGAAGAATTCCGGCGAAGGACGATGCCGTTTGGTTTGCGCGTTATTCACGTAGTGCAGTCGCTCTCGAAGAACGATGTCGCTCAAGTTCTCGGCAGGCAGCTTCTGCGCGCCGGCACATCCGTAGGGGCAAACTATCGGGCCGCGATCCGTGGTCGATCTCGCGCCGATTTCGTCGCGAAGCTGGGAATCGTCGAGGAAGAATGCGATGAGGCTCTCTATTGGATGGAGATGCTAATCGAGTCTAAGCTTGTAAAAGCAAAACTCCTCGCTGCCCTGAGAGACGAAGGGAATCAAATCTTGTCCATCGTGGTGGCGTCAATCCGCACGGCACGTCGTTCAAAATAGCTTTCCGGTATCCGGTATCCGCAATCCGAAATGCTCCTCACCTCCATCGGCCTGGAAGTTCACGTTCAGCTCAAGACGCGCTCGAAAATGTTCTGCGCTTGCCCGGTTGAATTTGGCGCGGCGCCGAACTCCAAGACGTGCCCGACTTGCCTCGGGTTGCCCGGGGCGTTGCCGGTCATGAATCATGAGGCCCTCAGGCTCACCGTTTTAACCGGGCTGATGCTGGGTTGCGATATCGTCCCGGTCTCAAAGTTCGACCGCAAAAACTACTTCTACCCCGACATGCCAAAGAACTATCAGATCACGCAGTACGATTTGCCGTTGTGCGAAAGGGGAGCGGTGCCGTTGCACGATCTCGCTTATCCAAAGGACGCCCAGAAGAGCATCGCCGTCTCGGACAGCGAGGTGCCGCTCGTTCGAATTCATCTCGAAGAAGACGTGGCGAGGAGTTTTCATCTCGAGAGCAGCACCGGGATCGATTTCAACCGCGCCGGCACGCCGCTCATGGAGATTGTGACCGAGCCGGAAATCAATTCGCCGGAGGAGGCGTTCGCTTTCCTGACGGCGCTCAAGCAGATCTTGATTTATGGCGGGGTCAGCGACGCCGATATGGAAAAAGGGCAGCTTCGTTGCGATTGCAATGTTTCGGTGCGACCCGAGGGGCAACGGGACCTTGGTGCAAAAATCGAAATTAAGAACATGAACTCGATCAGCGGGGTGCGGCGCGCTCTGGCCTACGAAGTTCGGCGGCAAACAGAGGCGCTCGAAAACGGCGAACCGCTGGAACAGGAAACGCGCGGATGGGACGACGCCGCCGGCGAGACGTTTCTCATGCGGACGAAGGAGTTCGCGCACGATTATCGTTACTTTTCCGATCCCGATTTGGTTTCGGTGCGGACGGAGGCGTTGGTGAGTGAGGCAAGGTCGCGATTGCCGGAACTCCCGCGAGCAAAGCGGGCGCGCTTTGTGGAGCAATACGGTGTGAGCGCCTACGACGCGGGAGTCCTGGCGAACGATCTGGCGCTCGCGGATTATTTCGAGACGGCTGTGAAAGGAGCGCGCAAACCGAAGAGCGTCGCGAATTGGGTCCTGAACGATTTGCAAAACGCGCTCGCGAACGACGGGCGCTCAATCGCGGAATGCCCGGTGCCACCGGGAGCGCTCGAGGAACTCCTGAATCTGGTCGAGGTGGGAACGATCAGCGGCAAACAGGCGAAAGATGTGTTTGCGGAGATGTTTGCCAGCGGCAAGACGGCCGGTGCGATCGTAAAGGAAAAAGGGATCGAGCAATTGAGCGATGCGACAGCCATCGAAGCGCTCTGCGATCAGGTGATCGCAGCCAATCCGAAGCCGGTCGGGGATTTCAAAGCGGGCAATCCGGCGTCCCTGAATTTTCTAAAGGGCCAGGTGATGAAGCTTTCGCAGGGAAAGGCGAATCCCGCGCTGGCCGGAGAGATCTTGGAGGGAAAGCTAAGAGCGTAAACAAGGGGGCGCGCGTTTGTTGCTTGTCATCCCGAGCCGCGCAGACGGCGAGGGACCTCGCAGTCGTAGATGGCGCTTCCTAGACACCGTTTTCGCGTAGCGCGTAGCGCTGATCTTCGAACGTGCTTGCCGTTGCTTGTGTGATCTCCGACCTGTTGTGGGGTCCCTCGCCGTCTGCGCGGCTCGGGATGACAAGTCATGCACATCCTCATCGCCCCCGACAAATTCAAAGGCTCGCTTAGTGCGCGGGAAGTCGCGGACAACATCGCGGCGGGACTGCGCGAAGTCCTGCCGAACGCGACGATCGAGATTGTTCCAATGGCGGATGGCGGGGAGGGAACAGCCGAGGTGGTCCGCCAGGCCTGCGCGGGCGAGTGGGTAGAGTGTAATTCGCACGATGCGCTGGGCCGCGCCGTCACGGCCCGATACGTTTGGCTCCCCAGCCGGATCATGGCGGTGATGGAGATGAGCGAAGCCGCGGGCATGTGGCGAATTGCTCCGCCCGAGCGCGATCCATTTCGGGCAAATACCCATGGCGTTGGAGAAATGCTGCTCCATGCGGCAAAGCGCGGCGCTCGTGAGATCACGCTCGGTCTCGGCGGGAGCGCCACGAACGATGGCGGCTTTGGTCTGGCCCGCGCTTTAGGCTTTCGTTTCCTGGGCGGGGACGGTGTCGAACTAAACGGGCCAGTCTCCGATTTGCTTGATCTCGAGGGGATTTTGGGTCCGAGCGATCTTTTCCTTCCGGGTTTGATTGCGGCCGTTGACGTGAAGAATCCTTTGCTCGGAGCACGTGGCGCGACGCGAACATTTGGCCCTCAGAAGGGCGTGGCGCCAGATCAACTGGACTTGCTCGAAGCCGCGCTGACGCGACTGGCCGATATCGTCGCGCGAGACCTGAACTGCGATTTTCGGGAAGCGGACGGCGCTGGGGCGGCCGGTGGATTGGGGTTTGGTTTGATGAGCTTTTGCGGTGCGACCATCAGGCCGGGGTTTGATCTCGTCGCCGAGATGATCGACCTCGAAACAGCAATCCAGCGCGCGGATGTTGTTGTTACAGGCGAGGGCAGCCTCGACGGGCAAACCCTCGAAGGGAAGACGCCCGCCGGCGTGGCGCGGCTCGCGCGCGAATCGGGCAAGCGCGTCTTCGCGATCGTCGGCGCGAGCAGCGAATCGCCGGCAGTGCGCAATCTATTCGATGGCCTTTTCGTTCTGGCGAGAGAGTCGATCACGCCGCAGGATTCAATCGGCCGCGCTGGCGAACTATTGCGAGAACGGGCGCGAGAGCTCGGCCAGGTAATGCGGCATTAATGCCCGGAAATGGAGCCGTCACAGTCGATCACGCCATTCGAACGGATAAGGGCACTACTGCCCATTTTGAGATGCCCGCGGACTCATGGAGGTCTTCGTTTAGCGCGCGGCAAATTGATCTCGGAGGCGGGCGAGGAATACCCGATCGTCAATGGAAAACCGATTCTCGTCAGGTCGCTCCAGCCGCATCATTTAAGTCCGCCGGCGGCCGCCCACATCTCGCAAAATCAGAAACGTTATGTCGTCGAAGAACGCTGCTGCGCTTCGCCGCAAAGATGTTTGCATCTCGGCTCTGGCAATGTCCCCTGCACCGATGCCCGCGTTGTTTCCTTCGATGTTTTGCCCTGCGAAAACGTCGACATCGTGGGGGAAGCCGAGGAGTTGCCGTTTGTGGATGACGCTTTCGACCTCGTGGATTCAGGCGCGGTCTTCGAACATCTGCGCGATCCGCTTCGGGCGATCAAAGAGGTGAAGCGCGTGACTGCTCCCGGCGGGCGCTACCTGATTGATACCGCTTTCTTGCAATCGTATCACGGCTTCCCGGCGCATTATTTCAACCTCACACCACTCGCCGCGGAATCGTTCCTGGTCGATGATTTTATCCTGGAAGATTCACATGTGCCAGGGTCCGCGACACCGGTGCAAACGTTGCTCGATCTAAACGAAAGATTTCTCGCGACATTGTCGAAAGATAAGCGTCTGGAAATAGAGCGTTTGCCGTTGCGTGAACTGCTCGAGTCCTTACGAAACAACGCTCCCTTTCGAGATCGGCTACTGCGGGAATTTTCCGAGTATTCGAATCGATCTCTGGCCGCCAGCTTTGTGATTGCGGCGCGTAAGCCAGCCGGCTGGAAAGACGCGCAACACCTTTGGGAGCGCGAACCGGTCCTGGGCGAGGAGGCGCAGCTGGCCAGAAGGGAACATTACGAGTTGCGCATGACGGCGATACTCCGGCATCACGAGGTTTCTTTGTATGAGCGCCTGTGCCGTGAAAAAGGAATTGAGGTGGACACCGGGCGCCCAAATGCTCCTGCGCCCATCGGCCATCTTCTCGCGCCATGTAAACCGGATGATATTCTTAGCCATCAGTCGGTCCTCGCGGCGAACGACGCGCTCCGACGCGTGGAGGAGGACTTGCGAACCTCGCGCGACCATTGGATCAAACTTTATACTGCTTCGATTCCCTCACCGGCGTCAAAATAACGCGTGTCATCCCGAGCCGCGCAGACGGCGAGGGACCTCACAGTCGCAGGGTAAATTTACGCAAATGGGCTTTCGCGATCCACGAAAATGAAACGTGGCGACAGCGTTGCAGTCCCACTGGTGTGAGTTCCAGGGCGACTGTGAGGTCCCTCGGCGCGCTACGCCAGCCTCGGGATGACAGCGTCTATCGCCGCGTCACTCCGCCCTGAGGGCGATCATCGGATCGACGCGGCTGGCGCGGCGCGCGGGGATCCAGCAAGCGAGCAGCGCCACGGTCGCGAGCAGGAAAGTTACGCCGATAAATGTCACCGGATCCATGGCGTCGATCCCGTAGAGAAGGCTCTTGAGCAACCGGGTTGCACCGAACGCGATCGCCAGCCCGATGGCCGATCCGATCAACGCCAGCGTCATGCCTTGGCGCAGAATCAAACGGCTCACATTTCCCGTCTGCGCGCCGAGTGCCATGCGCAGCCCGATCTCGCGCGTCCGGCCCGCTACGACATACGACATCACGCCGTAAATGCCGACTGCCGCCAGGACCAGCGCAAGCACCCCGAAACTGCCGAGCGCTCCCGCCGCGATCTTCGCCGGGAAGAGCGGGATCTTCATGTGGTCCTTGAGTGTCTTCATGCCGTAAAGAGGCAGCGTCGGATCGAGATTCCTCATCTCGCGCTGCATTGCCGCCAAAACCGTTTTCGGATCGCCTTTCGTCCGCGCGACCATCGACACGGCGGTGCTGTAGTCGCGCAATTGCGGCCGGAACAGCGCGGCCTTCGGTTCTTCGCCCAAGCTGTTGTATTTGCCGTCGCCGCAGACGCCGATGATTTCCCAGAACGGTTTGTCCGCGCCGCTGAAATTGAACCGTTTTCCGACCGGAGCCTGGCCCGGGAAAAACTTTTTCGCGAAGGTCTCGTTCACAATCGCGACCCGATGTTCCAGCTTTTCTTCCTGGTCGGTGAAATCACGGCCGCGAAGTGAGATCCCCATGGTGCGGAAGTAATCGGGGCTGACCGAGCTGGGAATGGCGAGCGGAAGCTGGGCGGCGGGAGTGGGCGGTTGTCCCTCCAGGTAAATGGTCGCGCTGTTGTAATTGAGACTGAGCGGGATGTTGTCCACCAGGGCGGCTGCCTCGATTCCGGGAAGAGACCGGATCCGCTCCAGCGCCTGTTTCTGCAAGGCGCGTCCTTTCGTTTCGTCGTAGCCCTGCAACCCGACATCAAACGAAAACGCGACGGCGTTCTCCGGATTGAATCCGGGCCGCATCCGCTGCGCTTCCTGCAAACTTCGCACGATAAGGCCAGCGCTAATGAGCAGCACAAGCGAGAGCGTGACCTGGGCGACGACCAGGCTATTGCGCAAACGGGACCGGCGGAACCCAGCCATCGAGGTTTCGTCTTTCAAAGCCGGAACCAGCTCGGGCTTCGATGATTGCAGCGCCGGAATCAGACTGAACAGCATTCCGGTCAGGACCGACAGACCGAGGGTGAAGGAAAGCACGCGCCAATCAATCCGCAGATCGAAGACGAGCGCGATGTCGATGGGAAAATCGACCCGCTGCACGACCCGATTGATCGCGGCCGCGACCAGCACGCCGAAAATACCACCAGCGAGCGACAGCATGACGCTTTCGGTCATCAATTGCCGGATGAGCCGGCGCCGGCTCGCCCCGACGGCGAGGCGAATTGCGATTTCCTTGCGCCGTTCCGTGGCGCGCGCGAGGAGCAGATTGGCCAGGTTCACGCACGCCAGGAGGAGCACGAGGAAACCGACCGCTCCGAGAACAGCCGTGAAGGCAAAGACCCCGTTCCGGATGTCGGGAATGAACAGGCCCGGCGGAATCAGCTCGATGCCGCGGCCGGCATTCTCTGTCGGATGTTCCTTCCCCATCTCGAAAGTCAGCGTGCGCAGGGACGCTTCCGCCTGCGCCTTGGTGATGCCCGGCTTGAGGCGTCCGATTACGAAACTATTGTCGCTGGCGCGATTTTCGAGCCAGTTGCTGCCCGGTTCGATCACCGGACCCATCATCAAGGGCGTCCAAAATTCGGGCGCATAGGCGACATCGGTGCCGATGAAACCTTTCCGCGCCACGCCGATCACCGTGAACGGCACGTTGTTCACCAGGACGGTGCGGCCTACGATCGAGGGGTCGGAAGCGAAACGTTTCTGCCAGCAACCGTAACTCAATACGACGACCGGGTGGGATTTCGGCGTTTGATCTTCCTCCGGGAGAAAGCCGCGACCGAGAAGGGGCGGCACGCCGAGGACATCGAAGTAATTGGCGGAGGCCATGGTGCCCCAGACGCGCTCGTTGTTGCCGTTGTGGCTCAGGCTGGCGACGGCGATGCGATAGGCGATCAATCCGGAGAAGACCTGATTGCGATCGCGGTAATCCTTATAGTTGAGATAAGACTGGAGCGTGTAATCGGCGCCGTTATGGAGCACGCCGTAAAGTTCCTGGAGCTCGGAAGCGTTGCGAACGGGCAGGGGACGGAACGCGACGGTATCGACGAGGCTAAAGATCGCGGTGTTCGCGCCGATGCCGAGCGCCATCGAAATGATCGCGAGAAAGGTAAAACCGGGACGCTTGAGAAGCTGGCGGGCGCCGTAGCGAAGATCCTGGAAAAGCGTCTGCATACTCGCGGTTTCCCAGATGAGATGCAGGGAGAGCCAAGATTGGATTCAAATATCGCCTTCCATTCTAAACAAATCCATGTTCCACTTGCCTTTGAAGCCAAACTCTCAAACAACCCAACCAAAACAACTCCAATGCCCCCACCAGACACCATCAGCAAAACCATCGGCGTCGTTACCGAGCTCACCGTCATCGCTCCGCTAAAAGAAGGCGGCGCCGCGCGGCTGCGCCAGGTCCTCGGCAGTCTACAGGTCAATCCCGAGAGCCCGATCAAGCAGATCGACACCATCCACTTCGCGCGCTGGGTCATTATCGACAACGACACGCGGCTGCTTTTTACGAGTAACTTCGACGGCTCGTTGGAAGCGTACCTCCGCGACTTCTCCATCAAGACACCCCAGGGAATGGACGCAATCTTCGGCAACTGCGAGGGCTACCCCGCGGGCGGCTGCCAGGATTTCGAGGCGTTTAAGCAATATGTCCGCTGTCATCAGGTGGTGACGGACCTTTTCTACGCCGCCTATCCCGAGAGCACGGTGAAGGCCGTAAAGAAGGCGCTCGAGGTGAAGGCGCTCGCGGACCAGATCATCGAAAAGCTCAGCTAAACTCCGCTCGATGCCCGGCTTCGAAGATGAGTGGCCCGACATCCAGGGCAACATCTTGCGTCCCTACGCCCATCCGCACGCTCGTTACGCGATCGTGCGGATCGACCAGGCGGAGGGAGCGCGCCGGCTACTGGCAAGTTTACTCGACCAGCAGCTTATCACCACCGCGGCGCCCTGGGCTCCCGACGAAAAGCCGGAAGCGACGCTAAATGTCTATTTCTCGTGGCACGGCCTCGCCGCGATCCGCGTCCCGCAACCGTCGCTCGACAGCTTCCCAGAGGAATTTCGCCAGGGCATGGCGGCGCGCTGGCAACGGCTCCATGATCCCGATCCGGCGGGTTGGGAATTCGGCGGCAACCCGGACCAGACCCACGTCTTCTTCGCCGTGTATGGCAACACCGCCGCGAACGTTGAGGCACAGTTGGACAAGCTGCGCGCGGAGTTGGCGAAGGTCGCCGGGGCGGTGACAGTAACGCACCGCCAGGATGCGGCGATGCTCGCGCGGCACACGGAGCACTTTGGCTTTGCTGACGGCTTCGGACAACCGCAAATAGCCGACAGCGGCGCACCGAAATATCGCGGCGACGGAACACCTGTGGACGCGGATGGCTGGGCGCCGATCGCCACCGGTGAGTTCATCATCGGCCACCCGAACGAGACTGGCCTTCCTGGCCCTTCGCCTCTGCCGGACGCACTCGGCCGCAACGGCAGCTTCATGGCCTATCGCAAGATTGAACAGGATGTGCCGGCGTTCCGCGCTTTCCTGCGCGGAGAGGCCGCGCGGCTCTATGGCTCCGCCGCGCCGGAAAACGTCGAGTTGCTTGCGGCCAAGCTCGTCGGGCGCTGGCGCAGCGGATGCCCGTTAGCGCTCTCGCCGCAGCGCGACGACCCCGCACTCGCCGAGAAGTGGGGCGCCAACAACGACTTTCGCTACGCCACCGATCCGCGCGGCGCGGTCTGCCCGCTCGGCTCGCACATCCGTCGCATGAACCCGCGCGATGGTCTGCCTGCCGACACCGCTACCCTCGTGCGCACGCACCGGATCGTGCGCCGAGGCCTGCCCTATGGCGACTGGCTGGACGAAGGCAATGTCGAAGGGGACGGCAAGCCACGCGGAATCGCCTTCATGGCGGTCAACGCCAGCCTCGCGTATCAATTCGAACTCGTGCACGAGGATTGGACGAACAGCGGCGAGTTTGCCGGCCTGGATGCGCAGGACGTCGATCCTTTCAGTGGCGAGCCGCGCGAGGGCTCGCGTTTCCGCATCCCGCAGGCGTCGGGCCTGGCGAAACGGATCTTCAATTTGCCGCGCTTCACGACGCTGCGCGGCGGCGGCTATTTTTTCATCCCCAGCATGACCGCGCTCCGTTTCATCGCGGGCAAACCTTCCTAATAAATCTATGCCATTTCTCCAAGAACTCTCCCTCCTCGAAGGCGCTCCCGCGGCGCAAACTACTCTGCTTCGCACCTGGCTCGGTGCGCGCCCGCGCGAGCTTTTCGACGAACTGCGCCCCGCACGCCCGATCCTCGCGCTGCCCGGCCTCGTGCTCGTGACCCGTTATCGCGACGTGCTCGAGGTGTTGTCGCGCGATCGCGACTTCGGCGTCGCCGCCTATGCGCCCAAGATGCACCGTTCGGTGGGCGACTTTTTTCTCGGGATGGAAGACGGGCCAGTCTACGAGCGCGAAGTCTCGATCATGCGCCTGGCCAGCAGCCGCGAAGATTTGCCGCGGCTCGAGCAGTCGATCGGTGAGTGGGCGGACGCCTTCGTCGCGGAAAAGGCCGCGGCAGGCCGTCTTGATGTCGTAGGCGATGTGTCGCGCCGCGTGCCGGGGAAGCTGGTCGCGGAGTATTTCGGTGCGAGCGGGCCGAATGAAGAGACCCGCCTCCGTTGGCTGCGCAGTCTCTTCCGCGACATCTTCCTGAATCCCGGCGACCGGGACCCTGCCGTGCGCGACGCCGCCCTGGCCGCCGCCGCCGAGCTCTGCGTGTGGCTGGATGAATGGATCTCCGGCCTCATCTGCCGCGCCCAAGCGGGCGAGGCGTTGCCCGACACCGTGCTCGCGCGGTGTGTGCGGATGCAGAGCGCACCCGAGACCGCGCTCGATGTGATAGGCATTCGCCGAAACATCGCCGGGCTGATTGTCGGCACCATCGACACGACCTCGGAGTGCGTCGTTAACGCGCTCGACTTTTTGCTCGACCGTCCCGAGCTCCTTGCCCGCGCGGCCGCTGCCGCCCGCGATGGTACGCTCGACGACGTGCGAGGCTTTGTCTTCGAAGCGTTGCGCTTCAACCCGCAGGCGCCCTTTCTTACCCGGTTCGCGCTCGCGCCCGCGACGCTGGCGCGCGGCACCGAGCGCGAGACTCCAGTGCCCGCCGGGTCGGTCGTCATCGCCGCGCTCATGTCCGCCATGTCTGACGAGCGCGAACTCGACGTGCCGGATGAGTTCAATCCCGCGCGTCCGGCCCGGCACTACCTCCATTTCGGCTACGGCCTGCATCAGTGCTTCGGCCGCCACATCAACCAGCTTCAGCTTCCGCTCATCGCCCGGGCGCTCCTGCGGCTGCCGGGCCTGCGGCGCGCGCCTGGGGAAGAGGGGAAGGTGGAATTCGACGGCCCTTTCCCCAATAGGCTGCTCGTTGATTTCGATCCCGTCTGCTGACGGCGAGCCACCGTTTAATTTTTCGGCAGCGCCTGTTGCCAGTCGAGCACGACATTCCAGTTTCCGGCGCTGTCAGTCAGCCAGATCTGAAAAAAATGGCCGGCCCGCGGCCCTTCCGGACGAGTGGCAGTGTACCGGCCGTAGTGATAGGCGAGATCGGCGCTTTTGCTGATGTCGCCGTTCATTATCTCCATCGAAATACTTTGTTTCGGGCCGAGGAGCTGCGCGGCGGCGTCTTCGCCGAGTGCCGGGAAAGCACCATCGCGATACACCCGGATATGGTCGCTCGCGCTGCTCAAAAGCGCTTCCTTGAAATCGGTCTTGGCCGCAGCAAGGAAGCCTTCTTTCGCTTGCTCCAACTTGCGCCGTCTCAGTGGTGGATCTGCCTTTTTGGAAGGATCCTTGTCGGGATCGGGTATTAGGAAGCGCAACGCCTCCACTTCGCCGGCGGGCGCAGGATGCTCGATCCCAAGATCGAGCGCCACCTTCCAGGAACCGTCCGTCTGTTTCTTCCAGACGGAGACAAACTGTCCGTAACCGGCAAATTTTTCCTCCTTCTTGTTCGCCCTCCACTTCGCCGGACCCGTGTCATATCCGAAATCGGCGCTTCGAGCCATTATCGCGAAGGTCGGTTCCCAAATCAGATCGAAACCCGTTTCGGGACGCTTTTCCCAGACCTCTCTTCCATTGAGAGGCCCCGGCCGGAAAACGATGCCGTCGGCGGCGAGAAAAGAGAGGAAGGCCGCGCGCGTTCCATGTTCCTGACCGGTCTGGTAAAATTCTCTTTCCGCGTCCAACATGGCGTTCGCCGCTTCATTCGGCGACGGCTCGGTGGCGCGGAGGGAGGCAGAGAGCAGAAATAGTGCGGTCCAGAGCGGACGCCGGCGGAGTTGCATTCCACATTTTGAATCGATTCGCCCATTTTCCGCAACCAAATGTCGAGGCTTTCCTTTTGCGAGAGTTCGACTAAAACGCTCTCGTGGATTTGGAAGAAGGTGCAGCGTGGCTGGAGTCGCAAGGACGAGAGCGCATCGTCATTCGCGGCAACTGCTCGTTAGGCAGATCTCCCAAAAGCGCTGTGGTGCTCGATTCGCCCAAAGTCTCGCGCCGCCACGCCATCATCAACCTGCAAAACGTCGGCGAGTTCTGGCTCATCGACCTCGGCAGCAGCAACGGCACTTTCTTGAACAAACGCCGCGTCCACCAGCCGGTCCGGCTTTGCGACATGGACCAGATCACCATCGGCGAGACCGCCTTCACCTTTCGGCAGCCCGAGGAGATCTCGGCCGAGCTTCGCACCACCATGGCCCAGCAAACCATCCGCGAGACGGCGAACATTCCCGTCTGGCTCCTGGTGGCTGACATCGAAAACTTCACTCCGCTCAGCCGGAGCATGGTGAGCGACAAGCTGGCCACGCTCGTCGGCAGCTGGGTCGCCGCCTGCAAGGAGATCGTCGAAGAAAATCATGGAGAGATCGACAAATATCTCGGCGATGGTTTTCTGGCCTACTGGCATGATGACGAGAAAGGCGCCGGGAACGTCGCGGCCGGTTTGCAGAAATTAAAACAGGTGCAAAAAAACGAGCCTCGCTTCAGGCTCGTCTTGCATCACGGCCTGGTCTCGAGCGGAGGGATGCGGTCGATGGGGGAGGAGAGCCTTATCGGCAAGGAAGTCATCTTCGTTTTCCGGATGGAAAAACTGGCCGGCTCGTTAGGTATCCTGCTCATGGCCAGCGCCGCGGCCAAAGCGAAGCTCGAACCCCTCATGAAGTATGAGCCTGCCGGCATGCACGAATTAAAAGGCTTCGACGGCAGCTTCGAGTTCTTTAAAGGGTAGGTTGGTGGATCGTGCGCTCCGCCGCGCGATGTTTATTTTGCCCCGAAAGCTTTCGGGGCCACTTATTTGGCATCGCGCGACGGAGCGCGCGATCCACCTACCTCGCGCGGCGATAGACGAGCCCGTTCGGATCGTTGATCCTGGTCAGCTCGTCTCCCTTTAGCTTGTAGACCGAAGTTTCAGCCATGGGCGAGCCAAAGCCCTCGACCACCGGATTGGGAACGGTCTTCGGAGCCCAATCCGCCAGTTGGCCGGGACTCCATTGGACGGTGAGGCTGGTCCCTTGCTCGGTGCAATCGATCGAACTGTAGGTCCATCTCCGCTGCAACTCATAAATGGACGCGTAGAATGGCTTGTCCGGTGAGGAAGCGTTGGTGGTATCGAGGGTCTTGGTCGCTTTCCCATCCTTGATGATCATCGTGAAGGTCCGGCTGATCATTTGCTGGGTTTGGGGATTGGTCTTGGATTGCGTGGCCAGCCAGGTTCCGTCGAACGGCCGTTTCGCTTGTCGTGGGGCCGACTGCCTCGAGGTAGATTGCCTGGCCGGCTGAGTGCGTTGCGGTTGTGGTTGTGGCGCCTGCCTTCTTTGGTTCGCGGCATGATCCAGGATCCCCCGAACTATGCTGTCAACCTGGGCCGAAAGGGGAGGCGCCGCCGCCGAGACCAGGAAAAGAGGAAGCACGTATTTAATTATTTGTTTCATAGCTTTCAAACTAACCACCGCCGAAATCGTTTAAGGGCACGGCAGGCTGGAAATCGGGAGCGCTGGGGTCGCTGGGATTGGGTCTTGGTTCCCGGGTGGTTTCCTCCCGGCGACCGGTTACTGCTTTAGCCGACTCCGTCATCCCCCTGCTGCGTTCAAGAGTAATGGTTCCCAAATCGACGAACTGACCGGCTTTTACTTCGACCTCCCTCTCGATCGGCGCATAGCCGTCGAGGGAAATTCGCAGTGGATATTTGCCGGCGCGGATTCCCTTGAACGTGATGGGACTCTTCCCGGCGTCCATCCCACCCAGCGTCACGGTCGCACGGGACGGCGATGTATTCACCATCACGCCGCCGAGTGCGGAAACGCCGCTTTCCTCCGTCTTGGCTATCGCCATCGGCTCCGGAGTTGCCGGCGCGGGTTGAGCGGGTTTGCGAAATCCAAATGACCAGACGGCAACCGCCCCGATCAAGATCACCGCCGCGGCGGCCCCGATCAACGCGATCGGGTTCGACTTCAGCGCCATGATGGATGCGAGGAGTCCGCCGCCTTCTTTCGCCTTTTCCTCGACCGCCTGCCGCGCCCGAACCGTCTTCGGCGAAGCAATTTCCAACTTTTGCGCAATCTCCGCGAACGATTGCGGACGGCGGGCCGGTTCCTTGGCCAGGCAAGCTGCTACGACCTTTTCCCAGGTGTCGTCGATCGGCTCGCCTTCAATCTCGAGATCTTTGCGGCGCGCGGCCATCGACGGCGGAATCTTTTCTCGAATCTGCCGGTCGATGTTGCCCGAGGAAAAGGGCGGCTTGCTCGTGATGAGTTCGTAAACGGTCGCCCCGAAGGAATAGATGTCGTCGAGATGACTGCCGCGCTCGCCATCGAGCTGCTGCGGGCTCATGAAAACCAGGGTGCCGCTCCGGCCCTGCTCCATCGTGAGCATGCTGACCGAATCACTCAAGCTGCGCGAAATGCCGAAGTCGGAGACTTTGAGGTCGCCGCGCGTGTTCACCATCAGGTTGGCCGGCTTGAGGTCCCGGTGAATGATGCGCGCGTGGTTGTGCGCGTAGTCGAGCGCATCGCAGAGCTGGCTCGTCCAATCTTTCAGATCGTGCGGCTCGAAGACCTTGTGCGGTTTGTCCGCGCGCAAATTGGAAAGCGTGTCGCCGTCGATGTATTCCATCGAAATGCAGCCCGATTGGTCGCTGTGCACGAAATCGTAGATGCGGACGATGTTCTTGTGGGTCAGATCCAGGCTGCGCCGGGTTTCGCGCTTCATGTCGCCCAGGACCGCGCGGTCATGGATGATCAGCTCGGGTAGAAATTTGAGCGCGACATTGCGTTCCAGCTCCTCGTCGCGCGCCAGCCAGACCACCCCCATTCCGCCGCGGCCCAGGGTCTTGATTAAAGTGTAGCGGTTGAAGACTTTTTGCCCGTTGGCAAAGTCTCGCGTCGTCGCATCCAGCCCCTTTTCGGCGGTTTCGCCACTCATCTCGGCAGGTTAGCGAAACAAAAAAACCGCATAAAGCAAAAAATGACTCGCGGTCAAATGGCATTACGGAGACGGGTGCCGGAAGTCCTCTGGCCTAACAAATGGTGCTTGACTTTTCCCCGTATTTCTAGCTAAACCATCTGCCCTAATTCCTACCCCTCCAATCCCCATGAAAACCAAGACCAATCGCTGGAACTTGCAGAGCGCGGCACTTTTTCTCTCCGTTATCGGGCCGAAAATTTGCCCGAGAACAGACGCCGCCGCCAGGGTGGCGGCACGGCCGCGCACCTTGCGCCCGCTTCTCTTTTGCGGCGCCGCGGCCGCTCTCTGGGCCATATCCGGAACCGCGAACGCTCAAACGCCCGAACTGGGCAATTGCGCGCCGCCACCGCCAAACATGGTCAGCTGGTGGCCGGGTGACGGCAACGCTCAAGACATTGAGGATAGCAACCACGGCACGCTGCAAGGCGGAGCAGGATTTACGGCTGGAAAAGTCGGAGAGGCTTTCCACGCTGGAGGCGAGAGCGGCTCTGTCATCTTTCCCGGCGACGGCTCACTCAACATTACCGGCAACCAGGTTACCATCGACGCTTGGATAAAGCTCGAAGATAACCCGACGCCGGATCAGCGCTTCACGGGAGTAATCGGTAAGAACAGCTTTCCCGACGGTCAGCCGTACCAGATTGTTTTCGAGAGCGGTCCCATCGGGGGTGGTGGTATTACGCTGCCGCAGAACCAGTGGCAGTTCGAGTACGTCCTGACGAACGACAGCGGCAGTCGGCTCCACGACCAGGGCACCAACGTGATTGTCATAGTCGATGGCGACTACCACCATTTTGCCATGACCTACGACGGCGCGCTCGTGCAGCTTTACGTCGACGGCGTACTTCGTTACGCAGCCAGCTTCGATGGCAACCTCACAGCCGCCGCCGCGGTGCCGGTTATGATTGGTGGCGGCTCTCCCTTCTCCGCCGACGAGGTGGAAATTTTCGACCGCGCTCTCACCCCAGCGGAAGTTCTGTCGCTCTACGCCGCCGGGAGCGCGGGCAAATGCAAGCCCACGCCAACGCCAACCCCTACGCCTAGTGCCACGCCTAGCCCAACGCCGACTCCCACCCCGACACCTACGCCAACACCCCCACCGACTGGCGGAAACGGGAGCTTTGTTATCGGAGATCTCGATGCAGTAGTCGGCCGGGACGTCTATTTCTGGGGCTCGCAGTGGGCGAAAAAGAATAGACTGAGCCAGGGCGCGGCGCCTTCGGCCTTCAAAGGCTTTGCCAACTCGATCGGCGGACCCATTCCAGACTGCGGAGGAGTGTGGAGGAGCGATCCGGGGAATAGTTCAGGGCCACCGAACAGTGTTCCCACTTTAATCACGGTGATCGCGTCGAGTACGATTACGAAGTCCGGATCTGTTATTAATGGTAACAACCGGAAAATCGTGGTCGTGAGGACCGACCCCGGTTACGGCCCGAACCCCGGCCATGCTGGGACGGGGACCGTCGTGTCCGTGACTTGTCAGTAATCGTCGAAAAGCTGCGTGCGTCCGGCGGCCCTAAGTTTGGTAGCCGCCCCGCTCGGTCAGGCGTGCTCGGGTGGCTGGGAAGAATCCGCCTAAGCCGATTGAGCGGCTGCTCGTGAAGACTTTCAGAGTTGGACGTTCGGCCGGAAGGCCGCTACTAAGTCTCTGATGCGCGTGCCTGTTCGCCTTTTGGGTTTCGTTGCAATGGTCGCGTCTCCGATTTTCGCCCAAACGCCTTCTCCTTCCACGCCACCGCAGCCTGATGTGGTCATTCATGCCGGCACGCTGCTGGAGCGGCCGGGCAAGGAGCCTCGTCGCAATGCGACTGTGCTGATTCAGAAAGGGAAAATCGCCTCGATCCAGGACGGTTTCGCCAAACCGCCCGCGGGCGCGACCGTGATCGACCTGAAGGACCGGTTCCTTCTGCCGGGACTGATTGATTGCCACGTCCATCTCACTTCCGACCGCGCCGGCGTCGAAGGCCAGCTTGCTTCCGTGACCGACAGCGTGGCCAACCGCTCCTACGAAGCAGCCTGGAATGCGAGGAAGACACTCGACGCCGGCTTCACCACCGTGCGCAATCTCGGCAGTGCCGACGGTGTGACGCTCGCGCTTCGCGATGCCATCGCCAAAGGATGGATCGTGGGCCCGCGTATCATCGACGCCGGCTCGGGAATCTCCACCACCTCCGGCCACATGGATTCGAAACTGGGCTTCCGCGAGGAACTCCACGACGTGTTGGATCGCCATGAAACCGTTTGCGATGGCCCCGACGCCTGCCGCCAGGCCGTGCGGAAACAGATCGGGCGTGGCGTCGACGTGATAAAGATGGCGACGACCGGTGGAGTAAACAGCCGCATCGGCGCCGGCCTCGGCGCGCAAATGTTCGACGACGAAGCAAAGGCGATCGTGGAGACCGCCCATCTCTACGGCAAGAAGGTCGCTGTGCACGCGCACGGCGCCGATGGCATCAACATCGCCCTGCGCGCCGGCGCCGACTCGATCGAGCATGGCACTCTGCTCGATGACGAGTCATTGAAGCTGTTCAGCTCAACCAAAGCCTACTATGTGCCGACCCTCTCCACCGTGAACGGCTATCTGGAGCGGATCGCGGCGAATCCCAACGCCTACGCGCCCGAAGTCCGCAAGAAGATCGACTGGCGGATCGGCGTAACCGGCGAAGCCTTGCGCAAAGCGGTTCCCGCGGGAGTGAAAATCGCCTTCGGCACCGATGCCGGAGTCTCCAGGCATGGCCGCAATGCGGATGAATTCGAGCTCATGGTTAAGTATGGCATGACTCCCGCCACCGCCATCCAGGCCGCCACCGTCAACGCCGCCGACCTGCTCGGCCTCGCCGATCAGGTGGGCTCCCTCGAGCCTGGCAAGGCCGCTGACCTCATCGCCGTGCAGGGCGATCCGCTTAAGGATGTCACCGTGCTGAAGAAGGTCGTCTTCGTCATGAAAGAAGGAAAAGTTCACAAGCACGAGCGGTAGCGGGTCCTCCGCTTTCTTGTCATCCCGAGCGAAGTCGAGGGATCTCCCGCTGTGTCATCCTCGCTGCGCTCGCGGCGGAAAGAGATTCCTCGACTGCGCTCGGAATGACAGAGCAGCCTGCCCTGAGCGAAGTCGAATGGGTCCGGCCGCAGGCCGTCCTGTCTCTTCAATAAACAAACGGCACCAGCCGTTTGGTGCGCTTCATGTACTCGGCGTAACGCGAGCCGAGCGCAAGCGAGAGCGCTTCCTCCTCCACCTTCATTCGGCGGATAAAGGCCGCGAAGATCGGCACGAGGATGACGAGCAGCGCCGCCCAGTTGCGGAGCGTCAAGGCAAAGCCGACGAAAGCCATGAGCACCCCGGTGTAGGAAGGATGACGCACCAGGCAAAACGGTCCCCGCTCGACCAGCTCATGGTCTTTTTCGATCGTCACATCCACGGTAAAAAAGCGCCCGAGCGTGACGATGGCCCACCAGCGCAGAAGCAGGCCCACGACAAACAGGAACACGCCCGCCATCGCAAACATTTCCGCATGCGGCAGTCCCGCCGCCGGCCAGCGCACCGCCACGTAAACGCCAGCTGTAATGCTCACCATGATCACCAGCCAGATAACGCCGAGCGTGCTCCGGTCCTGCTTGGTCCCGGTGCGGCTGCGCGAGCGGCGCGTTGCCGTCAGGAGCAATTCCGAAATCAGGTAAACGAGTCCGAGCTGGAGCGAGAGAGACATTCCGCCAGATGTTTTCTCACCGGGGCCGATTGATCAAAGCATTTTCGCGAGCTCCGCATTCTCGCTGCTCAATTGAGTGGATGAGCCGGCAATCCATAGCTACAATGAATGCGTCCTCCCGCGACACGTCTAAGCAAAGCCATGGCATCGGGGAACGAATTACCAGAGCAAAGCGGCTTGGAGTCGGCTTCGGACCACCAGGCAGACGTCAATCGCGATGCGGAACGATTGGAGGCCGATAAAGCCAAACGGCAAAGTCGCAGCGACTCCGACGCTTCGCGCGATCTCGGAAGGGCGGACGCAGGCCGGAGCGGCGCCGAACGCCAGGCTGAAGGAGACGAAAGACTACGCGTCGAAAGGGAAACCTCGGACGAAGCCATCGACGCCGAACGATTTCGCACTGATGCGGCCACTGAGATGGGCCGGACCCATCATCAGGCCTCCGCCAAATCTTCCGCCGACTTGTTATCCCGGGAACAAGAGAGCCACCGCAAAACCCAGACCGCTCTTACCACCAGAGAAGAATTCCTGGCCATCGTCAGCCATGACTTGAGAAATCCTCTTAACCACATCTCCATGGCCGCCCAGAACCTTTTCGAAGAGCCGGGCGACCAGAATGACGTGAAAGAGGTCGCCGCCTCGATCAAGAGAAGCGTGGGCGAAATGCTCAGGCTGATTCAGGACCTGCTGGACATCGAAAGAATAGCCATCGGCAAGCTAGTCCTCCATTACGAGAATCATGACATTGGTGAAATCATCAAGGAAGTCGCCGGGGATTTCCAAAGAGATGCGGCTTCCAAACAGATAACTTTGACCGCAAGAGCTGAAGCGGTGTGTGGCGTTGTGGTCTGCGACCGCAGCCGCGTGGTGCAGGTCTTGTCGAACCTGATCGGAAACGCCATCAAGTTCACCCCGCCCAAGGGCCAAATCCGCGTGAGCTGCGCGCTAACCGGTCCCGAGAGTAAAGAGGTGCAGGTTTCCGTGAGCGACACCGGAGCGGGGATCGCCCCGGAGAAGATTGGGACCATCTTCGAGCGCTTCTCCCAGATCAACAGCCAGGATCGTCGCGGCATAGGACTTGGCCTCTACATTGCCAAGATGATGGTCGAAGAGCATCCAGGCAGAATATGGGTCGAATCGAAGCTAGGTGAAGGCAGCACGTTTCACTTCACTCTTCCCCTCCGTTCCAGTCCGTAATCCTACTCGTGCTCGTGCTCTCTGTAGCGGGCTTCTGCTCGCGTAGCCCTGTCGCCGCCTCGCTCTGTCGAGGCATTTGGTGCGACTCGAAACGGCGACAGAGCGCCGTTTCTACAGCAGCTGCACGCTTCCGAAGGCTTTCCGCGTTGGACGTTGCGTGAGTTCACAAACACGACGCTAGCGGGTCTTCCGCTTTCTTGTCATCCCGAGCGCAGTCGAGGGATCTCTTGCTGTGTCATCCTCGCTGCGCTCGCGGCAGAGAGAGATTCCTCGACTGCGCTCGGAATGACAGTAGAGCAGCCTGCCCTGAGCGAAGTCGAACGGGTTTCGGCACGTCAGTGCCGCCGCAGCTCACCTTCGCGGTAAGGTAAGACTGATATAGACCGCGGTGGCGAGCAGAAGCACCGCGCCCGCCGGCACGAGCAGAATAGCGAGACCGGGTTCATCCTTGAAATGCCACAGACCGCCGAAGAGGAAACCCGCCGGCAACAAGACGACCGCGGAGCGTAACCCGAGCGACGTCATGGGACCGAGGCGGATCAGGTTGAGATGGGCGCAGATGGCGGCGCCGAGCAAGACCAGGTTCAACAGCGTGCCATGGGCGTGGGCCAGCCGAAACATCTCGCGGCGCACCGCGTCATCGAGATACGGCGGGGAGCGGAAGGCTCGAAAACCCTCGATCAGGATGCCGAAGGCGATCCAGAGCGCGAGGGAGATCCAGCCTTGCCGAATCAAGCCTGCGCTCGGATGAGAAGGAGAGGGCATCGACGCAGAAGAAAAACCGCGGAAGCGCCGGGAGGCGAGCTTATTCGCCAACCTCGACATCGGTTTCGGACCGTTGCGCGGTCAGCCTCTCCCGAGCTTCGCGCGCAGCTTGCCGCAACTCCGCGGGCCAAAGTGGGTACCAGGTTTGCAGCACCGCCTCACGTGCCATGGCCGGAGCCAGGTAGTCAGGCTTCGGCAGGGTGGGACGCTGCGCGGCGAGGGCGTTCGCCGCGAAATATCGCACGATAGGATAAGTATCCTGCATCGCTTCCAGGAGCAGCGGACCAGTTGCGCTCGTGGCGGGCGTCATCGCGGCGGCGGTCAGCGCTCGCATGACGGCATCGCCGGCGAAAAGCGAGCGCTGTCCTTCCGGTTCGTCGAAACGCTGGTCGCCGGGGTTGCTTTCTTTGTAGGCGTCGGGCCAGAGGCGTCGCGTCTCGGCGATAGCGCGATTTGCAGACCAGTCGAGGTGACACTGATTGCACGCGTTCGGTTTGCCGAAGCGGACCGTGTCTTCGGGCCGCGGGTTGGTAATGTCATGGGTCCGGTGCGCGGCCATGATGCCATAGACGATCTTTGGCATGTGGCAGTTGTAACAGAGGCTGCCGGCCGATTCGGCGGAATGTTTGGTGTGTTCGACCAGTTGCGCCGGTTTCGCGAATTGCTCGTGGCACTGGTTGCAGGCCGCGTTCGTTTTCATTTTTTCCGTCAGCTGGCCGCGCGGATCGCCGCCATGCATGGAGTGGCAGGAGATACAGGTGATGCGGTTGCCTGGCTCGCCTGCGGTGAAACATTTCGAGCGTTTCATCCCCTGATACTCGTAAGCGGTCAGCCGGGGCGAGCCGTCCGGCCAGAAGCGAGTGGCAAAACTGAACGACACCTTTTCCCCGTGCGGCCCCTCGGACGACTCCACTTTGTCCTCGCGCTGCACCGGCTTGTAGAACTCGTGCAGATCCTTGCCGGGGTCGTACGGATCGCCCACGCTCATCATTGGCCGTATTCGTTGGGGCGGCTCCGGAATGCGCTGGCCGTGGCAATGGCCGCACACCACCGCGGCACGATCCGAGTCGAGCCTGGCTGGGTTGGTCACTAATCGGGCCGGCGCGATTTGCTCTTTCAAGTTCCAGCGATATCGAGTGACGGGAGAAAGAGCGCGTTGCGCGTGCTCGCCCGCCGGTCCGTGACAGGCGCCACAGGCGATGCCCAATTCGGCCACTTCCGTCTTCCAGGTTCTGTTCTCCCAATTGAGGCCGGGCTGGGCCTTCACGTTGTGGCAGAAGACGCAGTTCACATTCCATTCCGCGACGTGCTGGGTGTATGAGGTCCCATCAGGATAAAAGAACGATCCATTCAGGTGGATCCAGCGGCGCTGGACCAGATCGTACGCGATGGGAAGGCGCGACCAGGTATCGCCGGTCTTGGTCAGATACTGCTGGATTCGCCGGGAACCGACGGTGCGCACGATCTCGAGCTGTTGGGCTTTTCCATCTACACCGGTGAACTTCATCCAGTGGGCCCCGTTCTCGCGCACCATCTCGGCGCGAACGCCCTGATAGGTGATGCTGTTCTCGCGTTCGAAATCACCCAGGATGGTCTCGGGACCTGCTTCCTGCGTCATCGTGCGATGAAAGGTGGCGTGCCAGCTCGTGTAGTTCGTCTCGTGGCATTTTCGGCAATCGCCGGATTCGAGATAGCCCGCATCGGCCCGTCCCGCCCGCACGGTCGCGTAACCAGGTGCGACCGCCCAGATTGCGGCCGCGACCGCGCCGAGCGCGAGCAGCGTTATGGCCCAGGCGAGGAGTGGCTTCGGGAATCGGGTCATTGCGGATAGGGCCGGCCGTCGGGAAATCCTCGCATCACTCGTTCGCCGTCGCTAGTCGCATGCCTATTCTTGCTCGTGCTCCTGCTCGTGCTCGTGATCGTGATCGGGGTCCCTCCTTTGTCATGTTGAGCGAAGTCGAAACATCTCTCACTGGTTTCTTTGGTCGGCGCGAAAGACCGAGGGATCCCTTGCCTGCGTCATCCTCGCTGCGCTCGCGACAGCAAGAGATTCCTCCACTTCGGTCGGAATAACAAAAGACGGCGACCGCTGCTCACAGCGGCACCCTCGCGTCGACGACCGGAAGCTGCGCCCGCAGCTCGAAGTGCTCCATTCCATGCGCGAACGGCCGCCCGTTCCAAGCCTCAAACGCCGGCTGATGCGCGGGTGCATACCCGCTGCTCGGGAGCCATGTCAGGTAGAGCCAATGGAGTGCACGCAACTCGACTTCGATCGAACCCTTGATCTCGACCTCCGCGATCAGGCACGCCGGAAACGTATTGATGCTCACTTCCCCGCCGGCCACCGTGCTGCGGGGAACCTCCACGCCCACGTCGTAGCGGCACTTCTCCAGCGGGACGACCTCAGGGTCCTCCCATTGGTATCCGAGCCATTGGCCGCCGGCGAGGCCACGAGCCTCGGCCCACGCGAGCAATCGCGCCACCGCCTGCGAGGCGTTGTCGCCCTCGTAAGGGCGGTGAACGCGGATGTAGGCCACGCGGCGCGCCGGGATGTTACGCAAATTGACCGCGAAGCCATCGGGATTCTTCCCCGCCGGCAACCGCTTGAGCTTGTGCCGTTCGCCGGGTGGGCTCAGCGTTGCCTTCATTGCCTTCCGGCCCGAGAGCCGAAAGCGTTCGACGTCGAACCGGCTGGGCGGGACTTTATATTGGCCGCGAAACGAACGGGAGAAATCGGAGCTCGACGAGAAGCCGCAGGCCAGGGCGATCTCGGTGAGGCTCGCGCCGTTCCGATGAGAGAGCAGATAGACCGAGCGTTCGAGCCGGACGCGCTTCACGAACGAGGCCAGCGTTTCCCCCATCAGGGCGCGAAAGATCCGGTGGAAATGGTAGGAAGAAAAGCAGGCCGCCCGGGCCACCTCCTCGAGGCGTAACGGCTGGTCGAGGTTGCGCGTCACATAATCCACGGCCCGGTTGACGCGATCGACGTAGTCAAACTTCGCGAGGTTTGGCAGGTCTGCCACGATGCTCGCATTGTAACCTCACCGGCAATGACGAAGCAACCCACGCCGCTCGGCCTGTGTTGCCGTTTCGGGGCTTGATGTCAATCATTGCTATACGTGATTCACGTATAGCATCACGACTAACCGAAGTTGTCTGGTGAAGCTTCAAACCAGCGAAGCGGCAAGGGCCCGCGGACCCGGCCGCCGATCCACGTAGTCAAACTTCGCAAGATTTGGCAAGCGGAGCACGGAGACCGCAGTGTATTCTCGTCGGCCATGACAAAACAAGTAACGACACTCGGCGCCTTCTCCTTGAGTTTGGCCGTGAAGGACCTTCCGGTCTCCCAGGCCTTCTACGAAAAGCTCGGATTCGAACAAGTGATGGGCGACCCGACCCAAAACTGGCTGATCCTCCGGAACGGGACCATCACGATCGGCCTCTTCCAGGGGGCATTTGAGCGCAACACCTTCACCTTCAACCCAGGCTGGACCGCCGAGTGCGAGCCGCTCGAGAAGTTCACCGATGTTCGGGAGATCCAGAAGAGCCTTAAAGCCAAAGGACTCGCCCTCGCTTCCGAGGCCGATGAATCCACCACCGGCCCGGCCAGCCTGATGCTGATCGATCCGGACGGAAACCCGGTCCTTATCGATCAACACGTCGACAGCCCGCCGAACGTGAAAAGTTCATAGGCACGAGCGCTAACTCAATAGATACGCTGTAGCCGCCCCGCTATGTCGCGAAGACGGAGGATGATGTCCGGTCTCAAGCAGGGCAAATGAGTGCCACGCTGGGAAAATACGTCTGGTAACGAGCGGGATCGCGCGTGAGCAGCGTTAGCCCGTCCACCGCGGCATGTGCTCCAATGTAGAAATCTGGCAACGGAGAACTCCGCGTGCCTCCGCGGCGACGATATGCAGCAAAAGCCTGCGCCGCCGGCCACGCTGCTGCGTAGGGCAGGGGCAGCCGTTGTAACGGCCAGTCCGCCAATACCGCAGCCAGCTCCCTTTCTTCTCGGAACGCAGGCGCCAACTCCGCGTAGATGATCGGATTAATCGCAAGGCCATCCCCCGCTGCTCGGAGCATCGCGTCGTGCGACCATTCGAACCAGACCGGATCCGCCGTCAAAATATCGAGCAAGGCATTAGCATCGACCAGGACCACTCAAGCCTCTCCGCGTGTCGACCGCATGATTTCATCGGTACTCAACCCGCTGGTCGCAGTTCCAACGGCCTTCTGCAGCCAGTCCGGTGTTTTAGCTGGTTCGCTGTTGGCTGTCAGAGGGCGCTCCGGTACGATAACCTGCACTTCCACACCCTCGGCAATCTCCACGTTTGCAGGAAGGACGATCGTGCGATTATGAACTCGGGCCTTGATCGTCATACCATCGAAGATGGACTAAACATCCATCGAAGGCAATACGGTTGAGCCTCAGACCGCATTTGGAACCGCGAATGAACGCCAACGGACGCGAATCAATCAGGAGGAGTTCGGTTTTCCATTCGCGTGTATTGGCGTCCATTCGTGGTAGCTGGGAAACTTGAGCCGTTCGAAGCGAATTTCCGAGATTAAGGGACTCTAACTGGATGTCGCCGTCGAGCCAGCGCCAAAGCAGCCTGATAGTCCGACTCCGCCTTCTTGATCCACTCACGCGTGGACGGCTTCATACATGACGCGGCCGCGCTCCGTGATCTCCAGCATGAACAAATCCCTCTGCTTCACCCGTCGCGCGACCTCGCGCTCATCGCGCACCAGCATATCCACCGGAAAATCCCAGCGCACTTTCATCCTGATCGCCGCGGCGGGATGCCTGCCCCGCCGGCGCGCATTGCGCATCACCACCAGGACATCGACATCCGAATCCTCGCCGGGTTGCCCGTCGGCGTGCGACCCGAAAAGGATGATCCGCTCCGGCTTGAAAGCGGCGGCGATAGCATCGCAGTAACGTTTGATGTCCTGCCTGGAAACCATGGAACCATTAACCCATGCCCGGAGGAAACGGGCAAGCGCGTTCTCCCCCGGATGCGGTCACGAATCAGGTCGCCGGCGCTCGAGGAAGCCTGCCCTGAGCGCAGTCGAATGGGTTCACCGATGTGGGATATTCAGAAGGACCTAAAAGCCAAAGGGCTCGCGCTCGCTGGAGCCTGCCCTGAGCGCAGTCGAATGGGAGGCTGATGAATCCACCACCGGCCCGGCCGCTCTGATGCTGATCGATCCGGACGGAAACCCGGTCCTGATCGATCAACACATCGCCTGCCCGCCGTAGGCTTGGCGAAGGAGGGTCGAGAGCCCGCCAAACTTGAAGGACTGAGGCCGCGACAGTCACCCAAGCTGCAAACTTCGCGGGTTCTGTGCGCCGTGCCAGAAGCGCAGCACATCGACACAGCGACGAGCGTTGTCGACCCGGTAGAAGATCAAATACGGAACGCGAACGAGCTTCTTCACTCCGGGACGGCTTCGAACATTGCCGCCGCGTTCCGGAAATTGCGCGAGAGCTTCTGCCCGGTCGAGCAGCGACATTCCAAGCCGATTTGCGGCTTGTAAGTCTTTTTCGGCAACATGCCGAACGATGCCTTCGAGATCGTCCAGTGCCAGCGGCTGGAAAATTACTTTGAAGTCCATTGAGCGAGGCGGCGCCGCGCCTCTTCAATGCCAACACCTTTATCCGCGTCGAAGGAGCCGACCGCTTCATCAATCGCCGCGAGCATCTCCGGGGTTTCCTCCACTTCCAAAGCAGGATCGATCTCGATCAGGCGGCGGAGGACCGTCTGCCGTTCGCTCGCGTCAAGCCGGGGCAGCTCCTCGAGGATTTCCCTTACGCTCATGCGTCGAGATTACGATAGTCGGCCAGCACAGGCAACGATCGTTTCATCCACAGCGTCCGCAGATCAAACTCCTTGTTGAGGAAAACGACGAGACCGTGCTAATCTCAACTCATGACGCTCAAGCAACAGATTCACAATCTCGTTGATGAACTTCCCGATAATTCCCCGTTGCTCACCGAAGTCCGCGAGACGCTGCGGATGAATCACGCCATCGGTGAAGCGATGGAAGACGTGCGCGAAGGACGCACTTACGGCGGGGAGGAATTCCTGGCCAAAGTGCAGGAGCAATGGCCGCGCAAAACTTCCGCGTAATCTTCACGGAGAGCGCGTGGGAGGACATCGGCGAAATCGTCGGCTACTGGACCAATCGTAATGAACCGGAGCGTGGCGAGCAATACGCGTACGATCTGCCGACTGAAGCGATTCCGCCAGTTGAGCGATCCCGACACGGCGCGCGCGGTCCGTCATCTCCGCCACACCGCCTACCCGGAGACGCAGGAGTTGTCGGTCTTCAAGCACTCCTACCGTGTCCTTTACCTGCTAAAAAAAGCAGATGGAATCGTCGAAGTGCTGCGCTTTGGGCACGGCCATCGCGACGAACCATTCAACGAATGAGCGTTCGCCCCGAGCAGTCAAGAAATGTTGACTGACCCCTAGTTGCTCCCGCCTAGTTGCTCCCGCCTAGTTGCTCCCGCTGCGGCGGAGGTCCAACGAGATCACCTCACTGCGCTTTGGGTCACAGCCTTGTCGGCAACTTGCGATTCCGACTATTTGACGTTACCTGAATTCCGCATTCGTGTGCGGCAAGGGGGTGCCACTCCTATCTACGCCCGAAAAAGTTTATGGAGACCCCCTCCCATCGATTCAGTGAAGAAACTCTACCGAACCTACAATATCCTAGCGTAAGCATAATCGTCCCCTATTTTAGGGATTGCCATCATCACCTGCGGCATTGCCTTTGGTGTCTAGAACACCAGACATATCCGCCTACGCAATGCGAGATTGTGGTTGTTGATAACCACCCCACGCCGCGCATCACGGAAGACCTACTTGGAAGAGATCGGATATCGATTGTCCACGAACCGGTTCCCGGGTCATATGCCGCTCGGAATCGCGGTATCGCTTCATCGACTGGAAGTATCCTGGCATTTACGGACGTAGAGTGCGCGCCTACGCCTACTTGGCTCAACAATGCGATCCAAGAATTGGCGAGATTCGACTTCAACGCCGTAGTAGGGGGAAAGATTGTCTTCGGATACCGCGAGTGCGCAAATCCCAATATCTGGGAGATATACGACAGCATAATTCACCTTCGACAGCGAGATTACATCGTCCACGACCGCTTCGCGGCAACCGCAAATCTCATTGCTCCAAGAAAGCTTTTTCTACAGATGGGCTTGTTCAACTCAGCTTTTTATAGTGGCGGCGACAAAGATTGGGGGATGCGTCTGAGTTCTCAGAGTATTCCAGTGATTTATTCCGCGGACGTCGTTGTTTTACATCGCGCACGTCACAATGCGCATGAGATAATTGAGAAGAACCGTCGTGGCGTGGGCGCAGAACTTGTAAGAGTTCAGATTAGCAAAACTTTTCGCGTACAGATTTTGCGCGCGCAGATACGGATGTTTGTTCCTCGCTTTCGAGTTTTAATGAAGGAAACTAGAATTAGGGCTTACGGGCATTGGACCCAGTTGCGTCTCAGTGTAATCTTCGCGTTGATCTGCATCGTGCGGTGTTATGAGGCCATTCGCCTAATATTTGGCGGCCAACCTTTAAGGTAGTGCAGGAAATGCAACGATCGAGTGGAGTCTCAAGCGGAGTGAAAATAACAGACCTATCCGATTACGTTTCCTATATCTTGCAAATTCGTAGTGAGTTGGCTATTGCGCCCCCAAAGACCCTGTGGTTTCGGGGACACGCAAATGACTCGTGGGATCTGGTCCCGTCAATTTATCGAAGTAAGAATTTGAATTATTTCGAGCGGGAGATGACGCGGGACTTTACACTATCCGCCAGTCAACTATTGAGCAAAGTCCCCAATTCTGAGCTGGAATGGATGTTCTTGATGCAGCACTACGGACTGCCAACCAGACTTCTAGATTGGTCGGAAAGTCATCTTACCGCGCTATTTTTCGCTTTGACGGATTACGCGAGCAAAGTCGACGCAGCAGTGTGGGTGCTACGACCCGGCCTTTTGAATTTGGCTGTGCTTGGAGAGGTCACGATAACAACTTGCTCTAATCCGGAAGTGCTAAACTATTTGCTGGGGCCGCCGCATCTTAGGCAACGGCGAATCAATGCATTATCGCCAATTGCGTTGCGTCCCGAACGAAATTCGGCCCGCCTTGCGGCCCAAAAAGGAGGATTTACGTTACATGGAAGGTCACCAACGAGCTTAAATGAATTCATAGAGGAGAGTAATCGTAGCGGCAAGCGTAGCATCCCCCTTTACAAGATCATAATTCCCGGCGAGCAGAAGATGGCTATTCTAAAGGAATTGCTCCAAGCTGGGATATCGCACTCGGTGCTGTTCCCAGAGATTCAAGGAATATGTGCCGAGATTGGGATGAGATACTCTGACGCCTTTGCGACACCGGGTAAGCTCAACGATCTACTCTGAACGTCGCTTTCGTTTAATTTGAGGAGAGTTCAAGGGGTTAGAGCATGAAATCGTCTGGTGCAGGGCCGAAGGATACAACTTGGCGTGTTTGGCCATCCCAGAGCGTGCCGGAATTGACTTTAGTAAGCTTCGCCCCTTCCGCATCTCCCTAGCCGAAATTAGCCGTGACATCACCCAGTATTAATCTAGCGGCCCAAGAGATTAGAGCATCAGACGCAGTGGTCGTGATGGGGGCGGGCGTATCGTTCGTTGCGGGGATGCCCCTTGCGGGGCAACTTTCGCCCTTAGTCTGGCACGCTCTGGATTCGAATCCAAATGTGCTAAAACTACTTTGCGCAGAGCTAGGTGTACCGATTGGACATGCGAAGGCCATTGTCTCCGATGATCCGACTAAGATCAGTCGCGCTTTCAGGCTTATCAAAAGCGATGAAACCGCTTATCGGAGCTTTAAACAGAGCTTCTGTCATCTGAATGACTGCCGAACTGCGATGGCCTCGCAGCCGCACACTGCGCTCGCGCGCCTGGTTCACGCTGGCAGGGTGATCGAAGTCATTTCATTTAACTGGGACACATTGCTCGAATACGCCTTCAGCCAACGATTCGGGTTCGAAATCAACGGCCAGGACCACAGACTTTGGAAACCGCATGGCGATTGTCGAAATCCGAAAATGGAATGGGTCTTGCCGCACGAAGAGGGCATAGTTCCCGCCGCGCTTCTGGCGCATTTGGCCAATCTTGCCAGCGTTCGGCCTCGTGTGCTGCTGATTATCGGTTACTCAGAGCGAGATGCGGCGGTGGTCGACAAACTGATTGCACCATTGGCGAGCCGTTGGCGCGTCTTTAGGGTCAGCCCCTCCGCAACAGGCGAAGGCGCTATCAACCTGCCCGCGGGAGTGGCGCTCGAACAGCTCGCCGATCAGCTAGTGACGACTCCCGATGTTCCAGGATGGTCGGTTGTGACCTTTGAAAACCAAAGAGGAATTGAAGCTGCAATTGCCGGCGAACGCCTGGGCCCGCGTGATGTAAATGCGTGTCCACGATTACCACATTTTGATGCAGCGCTCGAAAAACTATCCCTTCTAGATGCCGTTGAAATTGCGGGCGACTCCGGCTCGGGTAAATCGATCACGGTCTGGCAGCTCGCTCACGAGTTCCATCGCAGGGGGTGGCAAGTCCTTCGCCTCGACCTGGCTCAAAAGCCAACGGTTGCTGCAATAGAGGCTCTCAAAGCTCAGACTTGGAAATCGATCGCGGTCGCGGACGATAGCCAGGTATTCCCCACGCAACTCATCGAGCGACTTCGCGATCTCGCGGGTGAAAACCTAAAAGTGATCCTCGGCACAACTGATCCAAGGGGCGAGCAGCGGGAAGCAGTTCGTGCGGCCGCGAAAGTCGCAGTGGAAACGCTCGCAAATCACTTCCTTTCCAGGCGCGCATCCATTTTACCAATTGTGCAACAGTTTGATTCCCAAGTCGGAGATAGTTTTCTCCACACTCGTATTGAACGGCGCATCAATGACGCAGCCAAGGAGAAGAGCCCGTGGCAATTCGCTTACGTTTTGCGAGGTGGCACTCGCAGGGTTCGCAATCTGCTAAGCGAGGCACGTGACTTCGAGCAGGCAGACCTTCTATTGGTGCTGATTGCTGCACGTCAACTAGCGACTCTCGATGCAGGTTCTTCTGTCACTGACTTATTGGCGGCAGCACAGAAAATTGGAAGAACTGAGACTTGGGTGCACTCCACTCTGGAGGTGCTTTCAAGACAACGAGCGATCCTGATTTCCGATGTCGTTCGCTGTCTTCATCTGATGTCCGCAGGTTCAATTGTCGAAGCTTCACTCGAAATACGAGATGGGCAGGATTACTTGGACCTCCTAGCAGTTCTTCAGGGGACGCTCCGAAACTCGTCTCTCCCGCTTCGCGGGATTTCGTGGCTGCTTCACCATTTTTGGCACGGACACTACGAGGCCGTTGTCCTTGATGAGATAAAGGCTGAACTCATTTCACGGTGCATGAAAGCCCGAACGCATGTGGGGATTCGTGACGCATGCTTTGTTATTGAACGATTGTTGGGGCGACGAGATCAGGCAGTGATTGCTCAGGTCATCGCAAATCACGAATTGCTTCGCACTTGGGTGATAGGAGCGGATGTGACCGACGCGTATGCAGTGGGACGGGTCATGAATGGCCTTCGCAATAGAGCTCCAGCACAACTTGCGGGGCTGTTGGAGGGAATCGACGCCAAACTTTTCGCAGAGAAAATAGGGGCGACTTCGCCAGCGAGCGGGTATGTCTGGGGTGATTTCATGGGCTGCCTTTGCGTCAGGAAAGGGGAAACTTGGCGGGCCGCGGTCGCAGCACATTTCCCGCGTGAGGCCATTCGGCGTGCGGTAGGTGGCGTATCACCAACTCAATGCGAGGAACTTCCCGACTACATCCAAGGATTTGCGGGTTTCGATTTCGACTTCGCACTGGAGCTATTTGAAATCGCAGCTCCGATTCTTGCCTCGGCTTTGCGGCAAAACTCGATCCGGACGTTCCATGCATTATTTGACAAGTCGCACTGGCTTCTTGGCGAAGGCTTGTTCTTCGACGAGAAGCCGACAAAGCGACAACGCGCCATCTCGAAGCGAATATTCGAAGGTCTAGATCCCCGCGAAGTCGTCAGCGGAATCATTACATGTCCATTTGGCGAATGGGAGAATTACGCTCGACTTCTAGCGTGGGTAAGGCGTGCTCACCCTGCAAAACATCGCGCAATCGTGCAGGCGATGGACTGGGCGGCACTAGATCATGTCGTTGCCGATAAAGTCGAAAAGCCCGGACGGGAGTTTAGCCTGCTATTGACGAACATGGTAACCGATTTCAAGTCAGGTGAGCCGGCAGGAGCATGGTTGCTAAAACATGCGGACAAAATGAAGGAGATTGGTTCCCGGATCGTGATCCTGTCCCCTCAAACTGCACACGCTGTTTTTCGTAATGGCGGCAAGATTAACTTGGAGATTGATCACGGAGGTTGGCTAATGGATGCCTTTGCCATTGCTCGGATTGCGGGTTTGGATGAAAATGCGGCCGAGCAAGTTGTAAAAGCGAACGTTGCGCATTTTGCGAAGGGTATTGCCGAGCTTCCTCTACCGGAGGGGATGCCGGAACTCTTAACACTCATCGCGGGGTCTCCAGAACTGCTCGAGCAAATCTTTAGCTCAGTGGATGTCAGCCGTGCGAAAGAAAGGTGGCCCATCGCGCTCCTCGATCACCAATCCAACGAAAGAAAGGCTGCCCGGGCGGTGCTCAGTTTCATAAGCAAGCACAATAACTCCGAGCTTGGGCAACTGGCGGGCCGCTTGATGCGCCAAGTCCGATACCGTAAGCGATCCGTGGCTCAGATTGAGTAATAAACGGTCCTCGAAGAGGGTCGCATCTTAAACATTTAACATTTTGGACAAGCCGCAGATTGAGTTGATCGATTTTTTGCTGGAGCTCGCGTTCGCAAGGGGAACCAGTTGCCGACGCCGATGGACCCGATAAGGCGACTATCGCCGCGCGTTACGGGCTGGTGGCTTCCGAAAGGTATTTTTTCAGCACTTCAGTTATTTGATTGATCAACTTCGTTTGGGCGTTTGCGAAATCGAGATGCAATTTGACAGGAGTAACGGGATTGAAATGGATTCAAGAACCTGATGTTGGGCTCAGATCAGACTACCTGCCAGTTTACAGGAGCAAACAGAGGCAACGGAGAAAACAAAATTCTAAATCTCTGTTACCTCCGTTTTCTCCTGTTAAAAGTTCGGAAGTCCGTTTCAATATGTCTCATCCAAATCCCTTCTCATCCTGTTAATCCTGTCCAAAGAGCTTTCGCGACTTCGCCGGCTACAGGTTTTCCCACGCAGCGTCCTCTTCTGGGGAGTTCCAATCGCGGCTCAAAACCGATTGACTCAAGACCGCGCCGTTGAATGCCTCGCTTTCAAAGTTTTTGGTCAGGCGGACGAGAAACGAAGTCAACGCGTTCAATTCTTCTGGCGGAAGCTGAGTCGCCAATTGTTTGATCTCGGTCAAGCTCACGGCGGAACCATACCTTTTCAGGTCGTCATCTGCAACATCCGACCATATCGCAGGTGGGGGGTCCTGACCTTGACCCGGAGGGACGTGCTTCGGCACCTCCCGGATTGATGCGCGCGGCGGGTACGTCAGATAATGGGACGTGCGGAAGCACGTCCCTCCGAGTGGGCGGCAGTAATTTCTCGACTGGAGCCGCGATCTCTGCGCTGATTAGCACCCTTATGGTTAAGAAATTCGTGAGTCTGCTGGCGGCGGCGGCGGTGATTGGTGGTGGAGCGACGCTCTTTGCGCAGGGCGGAGCCAAGTCAGGCGAGGGGACCCTGTCGCTTCAGGATAAGAACTATACCCTGTCGCACGGGCTCGCATACGAGACGGAGGTCAACGGGGAGAATGTGATCGCGGTGGTCTTGAGCGGGCAGGCGATTTCCAATGAGGACCTCACGAAATCGAAGGCGCAAGAGAAAAAGGGCGGCTTCGCTGATTTTAAACGGCCATACCTCATTTTGAATTTTGCGAAGACGGGGGAACTGAAATCCTGGAGCGCGGCCACAAGCAACACGTCGATCGGAAACCGAAGCGCCGGCAAGGCGACGGGGGAACTAAAACTCCAGGACGGCCGGGTCAGTGGCAAAGCCAGCCAGCCGAGGGATACCGAGGGGATGTTTCCCACGGCGTTTGACGTCCGGTTTGATGTGAAGTTGCTGGCCGCGGGCGAATCGCTGCCAGCCACCGTCGTCAAAAAGCCGGGCCCGGCGGCCAACGTGAAGCCGACGGTGACGGGCGTGTTCAAGGGGAACGGCAAGGAGGCGAAGATCGCTTACGTGTCGGCGCATTGGCAGGAGCCGTTTGGCGATAAGCAGAGCATTGTGCTCGTTTTCACCGAAAAAGATCATTCCAAAGATAAGAAGCCGAAATTTAATGCGTCGTTCAGCAAGTTCGGCAGCGCATTGATCATCTCGCTCCATGACGACGGCGGCATCTTTGGCTGCCAGGTGGTCCACGACGCGCACCAGAAAAAAGGATTCAGCTCGATCGGCTCAATCAGGACGAACAACTTCAAATACGAAGATGGCAAGGTGGAGGGGGAACTGACTACGGACAAGCAGGTGGATACGTTCGGCGAGACTTGGGAGGTGAACCTTAAGTTTGTCGCGCCGCTGGGAGAGGTTCCCAAAGAATTCCAGGTCCCCGATTCGAAGAAGCCGGAAGAGACCGCGTCGAGCAAGTCGAAGAAGCCAGCCAGCGACGACGACGAGGATGAGGGCGATGACGAGAAACCGGCAACCAAGCCGGCGGCGGATCAACTTAAGGTCAAGGACCTGGCGATCACGAAGGACGCGACCGACATCGAGTACAAACAGGTGGTTGAGCACGTTCTCTTCAAGAGCAATGCGAGCACGAAAGCTGTCTGTGCTGAATTGACCGCGAATCTAAAGGCCCAAGGCTGGACCACCGATGGCAGAGACCTCGTCACCCCCGCGTCCTCGATCCTGAAGCGGAAGCGAGGGGAGGCGGCGCTGACGATTTTCGTGAAGCCGGAAGGGGGAGGGAGCGAGGTGAAGATCTTCACCGAAGGCCTTTCCTGGGAGGGGCAGTAGAAGGCGCCCGCCTGCATCGCTGGGCGCCCGGCCCGCATCGCTACGGGAAGACGTTGCGGGCGTGGACGCAATACGAGGCAGGGAAGGGTGGATCGAGCGCTCCGTCGCTCGATGACAACTGCGCAGACAGATATGTTCCCAAGTGCAACTTGGGAACGAGGGACGAGAAGTCCGCGCCGGGACGGCGCGCAAGACTGGGCCATCGCGCGCGGAGCGCACGATCCACCCTGTAGCCCCTGGCAGCGGAGAAAGCCGTGCCCGGGCGGAGGCGACTCAATTATTGAATGAACCGGATCGTCATCGGGTAGCGATAAAACTTCCCATCGCTCGCCTGAATGGAGGCGATGATGACGAAGACGGCGTTCAGGACCCAAAGAATCGCCAGGAAAACGAAACCGATCAGGACCAGGCAAAAGACGGCAGCGACGGCGTTGTAGATGAGCATCGAGATTTGGAAGTTGAGCGCTTCCTTGCCGTGCGCATCGATCTCGGGCGAATCGCCGCGCTTGACCAGCCAGACGATGAGCGGCCCGAGCACCTGGCCGGGGAAATGAATGAGAACGCCGAGCAAGGCGCTGGCGTGACAGAGCGTGTTCCAGGTGCGCACGCTGGTGATAGCGGGGGCGCTGGTGGTTAGCGGCGGTGGTGATGGGTATGAAGTTTCCATGGCGTCTAATGGGTGGATGCGGCCGACCCGCGGTTTGGATTCAAGAAATCCAAAAATTTCGCGCCCGGAGGGACGTGCTTCTGTACGTCCGGGTTCCTGCGCAGGGTCAGTCAGATCATGGGACTTGCGGAAGCAAGTCCCTCCGAGCAGACGGAAACTGCTCTCCTTAATCCGGAATCTCAGCTTCGACGAGCTTGGCCAGGAGGATGAGCGATTCCTGCCAGCCGAGGTAGCAGGCCTCCGCTGGAATGGCCGCGGGCACGCCTTCCTGCACGATGCTCAATTCCGTGCCGCAGGAGACTTTGTTCAGGTTAACCGTCACCTGCATTTGGCCGGGCAGGTTTGGGTCGTCAAACTTGTCGATATAGCGAATGCGTTCGTGTGGCGTCAGTTCGAGATATTCTCCGCCAAAGGAATGACTCGAGCCGGTGGTGAAATTGGTGAACGACATTTTGTAGGTGCCGCCGACTTTCGCCTCCATCTGGTGCACCTTGCCGGTGAATCCGTTCGGAGGAAGCCATTTGGCCATGGCGTCGGCATCCAGGAAAGCGCGGTAGATCCTCTCAGGGGTAGCACGGAGGACACGATGAAGCCGGATAGTGTTCGTGGACATGATGATTAATCCTTTCGTTTGGTGATGCGCGCAACTTCGCTAACGAGCAACGACGCGTTGTTGCCTCGCACAACGGAGCACGACGGAAGCAGACTCTTGTGATCCCTGGCGACCGTGGTGATCTGATCATTTCGATCCCGTTGTGAACCTTCGCGACCTTGGTGTGATCTCCTGCGCCGTCGAAATCGGTTACCCGCGCCGGAGCGTGAGATGAATGATTTCCGCCGGGGCTCGTGTTCGCAAAGGGAACCAGTTGCCGACGCCGTTGGAGACGACGAGGTGACTGTCGCCGTGCGTGTAGTGGCCTGACCAGTAGCGGAACATGAGCGGGCCGAAACCGGTCTCCTCGTTCAGCATTAACTGGCCGCCATGGGTGTGGCCGGAAAGGGTCAGGGGCAGTTGTGCGGCCGCGGCGGGATCGAACGCGTGGGGATGGTGCGCGAGCAGAATGGGGAAGGCTTCCGGATCGCGCAGTGCAATCAATTCCTCGAAGGCGGCGGCGATCGTGTTGTCGTCGTAACCCTGGCGGCGGCGGAAGATGGGACCGCCCCAGCGCAGGCCGAGAAGCTGCACGGGATGGCCGCGAACAGAGAGCTGCTCGGTTTCGTTCACCAGCAGCGGAATGCCGGAAGCTTTCACCCCGGATTCAAACGCCTCGCGTCCTGGAAACAGGTCGTGGTTGCCTTCGATCATGTAAACACCGGACCGCGCATCGAAGCGCCGGACGGCGTCGATCCCCTCGGGCAGCTCGTGGAGGGCGCCGTTGATCAGGTCTCCGGTGACCAGGACCAGCTCGGAGCGAAGATCGTTCACCGCGGCCGTCATTTCGCGGAGGACCGCGCTTCGGGTGAATCGGCCCGCGTGCATATCGCTCACGTGCGCGATGGTCAAGCCCTCGAGGACCGCGGGCAGGCCGTGAATGGCGACGGTCATCCGGCGGATTCTGAATTGTTCGAGCTGACGGAGGGCGATCGCCGTGAGGCCGATGGTGAACAGTTGGGGAGTGAAAGCGGCGGTGGCGGCGAGGAAGGCGCGGCGGCTGATTGCGGCGTCATCGATTTGAGCGGCGGCAGTTTCGCGCGCGCGGATTTTGCGGACGACCCAGCAAACGAGGGCCACGATCGCGCCGATCGCCAGGAGCGGAATCAGAAGCGGCAGGATGAGCAGATGCCAAAGGTAAACGGCCGCCGTCATGGCCTTGGGAAGCCAGTCCCACAACTCCGAGCGCCGGGATAAGATCACGGTGAGCAAGCCCGCGAGCTGCACACCGAAGAAGAGGCTGTGCAGAATCCGCGTCCGGCGCTTCCATCCCGCTTTGCGCAGAAGGCGATCCGCGGAGAACCACCAGACGAGATCGAGCGCCACGAGGGCGGCTATGATGACGTAGATGATGGACATGCCGGCGATACGCTAATCGCGACGGTCGCACTTTCCAACGAGGTGTGACGTTCACCTTCCGAGCGGGTAGGCGGCGCTTGTCTTGTCATCCCGAGCGAAGTCTAGGCCGTAACGCAGTCGACGGAGTCGGCGAGGCCGGGCTTTCAATCTCTCACCCGAGGTCAGCGTCCGATTGCACGGGAGAGAGAGCAAGAGATGTCTCGACTTCGCTCGACATGACAAAAGGCGTCCTCCGAGCGGGGAGGACTCGCCGAACTACCCGGCTCCGCGCGTGAGTGCGATCGCGAGCCCGAATGCGGCAAACAGGAAAAACATTGAGGTCAGGAAGTAAGTTAGGTAGACGACGCCGCTCTTTATCAAAGCCGGCAGCCAGCGTTCGGCATAGGCGCGACGCAGCGCCAGGACGAGGTAAACAACCGTCCACATAATCGAGCCGGCGGTAATCACGACAGAGGCGGTCGTAAGCAGGTCGACCGAGGTTCGAAGACCGAACAGGGCGTAGAAGGGCCAGACGAGAGAAGAAGTGAGGAACGTAAAGGCGAGGAGGTGAAGGGCGAAGATGAGGTGCTCGGCGAAATAGAGGCCTCGCCGGCGAAAGAGGACCTTCAACGCCAGGGCCACGAAAAGCGGATAGGCGACCTGCGACATCGAGAGGTAGCTCTGCCAGCGTGCATTCACTTCCTGGACGAATTGCGCCGTCGGCATTCCGCGTTTCTCCGCCAGCTCATCCAGAAGCCGGGGAAACTTGCCGGCCGAATCGGCTGCCGCGAGCGTGCGCACGTCGTAGACCGCAGTGGGGCGATGAATGGAATAAAGCACGAGCGACAGCGCGAAGAAGACCAGATACAGCTTCACCGGACCCAGGAACCGTTTGCGCCGGCCGCTCCAGTACTCGCGAGTGAGCTGACCGGGCTTGAAAAGAAGGAGCCGGAATGTTTGCCAGAACTTGGAGTGCTCGACATTCGTGATCTCGGCGAACGCCTCGGACGCGATGCTCGAGAGCTTCCAATCCGTGCGATCGCGCCGCTTCTCGCCGCACTGGCTGCAATAGGCGGCCATGCCGGGCTGACCGCAGTTTGGGCAGGAATTGTCGGTGGGGTCGGGCGGAGCGCTCACGTCGGTTCGTGGGGTCGAGCCTTATTTGTCATATCGAGCGAAGTCGAGACATCTCTCGTCCTAAGTCAGCGTCCGATTGCAGGTGAGAGACAGCAAGAGATGTCTCGACTTCGCTCGACACGACAAAGACGCACGGAATGACAAAAATCGCTTAGACAAAAACACCAGTTGGCGGCGTCTCGTTATTAAAAGACCGTAAAGAGGTCATGGAGAATGTCGTCACTCATGAAGATTGGAAAGTTTGTTTCTCGGAACTTGCGCCTGGGCTGGTCCTGTTTGCCCGCCAGTTTGTCCGCACGAGCGCGGACGCCGAGGACATCGTCCAGGACGCCTTCGTCCGCTTCTGGCGCAAGGAGCATTCGATCGAGAATCGGGGGCTCCTCTACGCGACTGTCCGCTCGGTCGCGCTCGATCTTCTCCGGCGCGATACGCGCCGGGCGCGCCGCGAAGCGAACGCTGCTCTCGAAGTCGAGCAAACCACCGCGCCGCAATTTGATTTCGACGATGGCTCTCAGCGGGAGCTGGCTGCCGCGATCGATCGACTTCCAGTGGAGCAACGCGAGGTGCTGGTCATGAAAATCTGGAACGAGCTGACTTTCGCGGAGATCGGCCAGGCGCTCGCCATTTCGCAAAACACAGCCGCCTCCCGTTATCGCTACGCCCTGGCGGCGTTGAAAAAGAATTTTGTCGTCCATGAATGATTTCTCCGAACTGGAAGCGGAACTGAAGAAGCTGCGGCCGGCTCCGGCCTCACCCGAGCTGACCGCGCGGATCGAGCGCGGCCTGGCCGAGGTGTCAGGCCGGACAGCCACAGCGGGAGTGTTACCGCGGCGCCGCAACATTCGGGTGAACTGGCTCGGACTTGGCCTCGGCCTCGCCGCGGCGGCGGCGCTTCTTTTGCTGGCGCGGCTCGACGTCGACCAACCGGCGGGCAAGAGGCAGAGTGTGGTGGCAACGACACCGCTGCCTTTCGCGCAGCCCGTCCCCGTGAACGACGCCTTTGTCCCGGCCGGTCTGACCCAGGTTGTCTATGATACGCGCGACGAAGGGCTGCATTTTCCCGAGGGCTCGAACGAGCCCGTGCGCCGCGTCCGTTCGCGCAAGCGCGAGACCTTGAAATGGAACAATCCGCAAACGGGCACGTCGTTGCGCGTTTCCTACCCGAGCGAAGAAGTCACCCTCATCCCCGTCGACGGACAATAACCCATGAACTTTCCCACATCTCGTAATCGTGCTCGTGCTCATGCTCGATCTGTTTCGATCACGAGCACGAGCACGAGCACGATTACGAGAGATTCCTTAACCCAAACCAAACCATGAAAACAAAAACCATCGCAGTCATTGCAGCTCTCAGCCTGGTGCCCCTGGCCGGCTTCTCCCAGGCGCCGCCGGCGCCGCCGAATCCACCCATCACGCCCAATGCACCCATCCCGCCGGTTCCACCCGTTCCTCCCAAGGAGCGGGACCGCGATAGAGGGCCGAAGGTGCCGGTGACCTTTCTCGGGGTGGAAACCTCGCAGGTCCCTCGCGTGGTCAGCGAACAGCTCGGCCTCGCGAAAGGCTTCGGCCTCGTGGTCGATTACGTTGTCCCGGACGGCCCGGCGGCGGCCGCCGGGGTCCAGCAAAGCGACATCCTGAAGATGTTGAACGACCAGATCCTGATGGAACCGGACCAGCTCGGGAAACTCATTCGCAGTTACCCGGAAGGAACCAATGTGGTCTTGACGGTTCTGCGCAAAGGCGCGGAGTCGAAAATCACCGTGAAGCTGGGCAAGAAAGAAGTGTCGTCGCGAATCTTTGGCCCTGACTCGGAGAAACACCGGCACCGGCGCCAGGACTTTGGAATGAATTTCGACCTGGGCGATATGAACTTCGACTTCGGCAATATGGAGAATCTTGGGCCGGCAATGCGTGATGTGGTCCGAGACGCGCGTCGTGAAGCTTTGCGGGCGAGCAGGGATGCGCGCCGCGAAGCCAGGCGCGCGAGCGGGGAGGCGCGGCGTGAAGCATTGCGCGCGGCCGAAGAGGCCCGTCGCGCTCTCGGGCAACTCCATGTCTTTAGCACCGACAACGGCGCGAAGAAGTCGACCACGATCGACCTTGGAAAAGCCCGGATCGTCTGCACCGATCCGCAAGGCGAGCTGAAAATTGAATCGGTGAACGGCAAGAAGATCCTGACGGCGAAAGATCCGCAAGGCCGTCTCCTCTTCAGCGGCCCAGTCGATTCGAAGGAAGACCTCGACAAGGTGCCGGCGGACGTGCGCCAGCGTTACGACAAGCTGGAACAGAAGGACCTGCCGGGAGTGCTCTCAACCGCCTCGACCGAGGACGACGACGACGGCAACGATTTCGATGCCGCCGACCAGGAGGACGGCGAGGCCGACAAGGACGATGATTCCGGTGGGGACGACGACGAAGGCAGCGAGGCGTCGGAGCCGTCCATGCAACAAGTTGCGTATCAATCCTGCCCGCGTTCCTTCGGGCCGCTGAACATTACCTTGCTCTAAAGATTACTCCCGCGAGGACAAGGCATGAAGGGCATTTTCGCGTGGGCAATCCTCAGTTCAATCACGGCTTTGTTTGCCGTCGCGGCCGAAGGTCAAGGCAAGGTCGAAGACAGTGTCGCCAGGGAGATAGAGAGCTACTTTTATTCCCTGGCCGCGGAGAACCAGCTCTCCGGGGCTGTGCTGGTGGCGAAGGATGGCGTAACTATCGCCAGCAAGGCGGCTGGCATCGCAAACCGAGCTACAGGCGCCCCGATCGCGTTGAACACCAAGTTCAACCTTGGCTCGATGAACAAGATGTTTACCGCCGTCGCGGTGGCGCAACTAGCCCAAGCCGGGCGCCTCGCGTTCACCGACCCGGTGGGCAAGTATTTGCCTGACTATCCAAACAAGGAAGTCGCCGACAAGGTAACCATCCACCAACTGCTCACGCATACTTCCGGGATGGGACTGTACTGGAACGATAAATTCATGGCCCAGCGTGAGAAACTTCTGACGGTGGCGGCGCATCTTCCGCTCTTTGCCAGCGATCCTCTTTCGTTTCCTCCGGGAGAGAAGTTCAAATACAGCAACTCAGGCTACATGGTGCTGGGCGCAATCATCGAGAAGGTATCGGGGCAGGACTACTATAGTTATGTCCGGGACCACATCTACCAGCCGGCGGGCATGAGCGCTACCGGCTTTTATGAGCCGGGAAAGGAAATTCCGAACCTGGCCATAGGTTATTCCAGGATGTCGGACGACGGGAAACCATTGGAAGAGGCCCGGGACAATACCAACATACGCGAAATAAGAGGCGGTCCGGCTGGCGGCGGTTATTCGACCGTGGAAGACATGGTCAAATTCCACATGGCGCTGCGAAGCTACAAGTTACTCAACAAGGAATACACGGAACTGGTTACAACGGGCAAGGTGGATGGTCCGGGTGGAAGCCGATACGGCTACGGATTTGGCGACAGCACTCCCGAGGGAAAACATATCGTGGGTCACAACGGTGGCGCGCAGGGCATAGCCGCCAACTTCGAGATGTATCCGGAACTGGGTTACACCGTAGTCCTTCTCATGAATACGGATCCGCCCGCGACGAGGCCGATCGTTAAGGGAATCAGGCAGCGTATCCCGGCGAAGTAACTTTCCAAGAAACAGTCCGCCGGGGCTTAACCCAGCTTCGGCAGCTGCCCGGCGGACTGTTCAACTTATCGATGATCGCGCGATACGTTTGAGACGATTTTTCGCGAGCAGGTCAGCCGTTGTCCCGGCGAAGAGGTAGAGGGAGAGCAGAAGCAGTTGCCACATCGGCAAGGCATATCGCGGGAGGAATTCAGATAGCAGAGTGTTGGTTACGGCGATCAGGAGCCCGACTGCCACCAGGGCGATCCCATACGCGGAGGTGGCCGCGACGTTTACCTCCTTGCGTCGCGCAAGGACGGCAAGCGCCAATAGACTGATGGACCAAATCACCAGGGCACTGCTATAGGTCAGGCCTCGCCACCAATGGAAGTAGCGGTGCTGGGACGGAATTCGATTTATTGTCCCTGCGCTCGCCTCACGAAATGTCACCAGTCTTGCGCAGGCGGACATCTCGTCCCTATGGTCGAAGAAGTAAGCGGTGGTAACGAAGAGCCAGTCCGAGACCTCGGTCACAGGCATTTTCAACGCCGCGACAAAGTCCGCCCGAGCGGCATTCAAATGTTCGGGGGTAGGCGGCAGGAGGAAGGCGAAGGCCATTTGGTTGAGCGCGACATCGAGCCTTTCCCAGGGGACCTGTGTTTGCAGAGGAAAGAGCAGGGGAATGGCTCTTTGGGTGAAGGGCCTGGCCAGTGGATCGGTCCCTTCATCGTGCATCTGCTCCAGGAGCGTCACGAGTTGGCGCGCCTCTTTTGAACGGGCCCGGGCGGCCACCTTTTGCAAAAGAGACGTGCGCTCCGCGGGAGGCAGCGCCTTCAAAAACTGCAGTCGCCACAAAAAGGTATATCCAATCCTGGAATGGGGATGAAACTTTGATTTTCGGGCCAGGCGCTGCGTCAGGGAACTCGCGACCGCCACACAGGCAATCCCGATGGCTAACGCAATCACGGCCTGACGGAGATGTCTCGCCCCCAGCCGCCTCCGACAGCGCATTACTCTATCGGCTCGAACCAGGAAGCCGCGGTTCTGCGCCCAGGCAAGGAGGAAGGCCACCGGGAGCAGCAGGATAAGCCACAGATTGACATGCCTGGAGAGAAGGCAAAGGCAGAGGCCGATCGCGAAGAGATACCAGCCCATCCAGCGCGGCTCGCCCCGGCTTCGAATCAAACGCAGGCCCTTGGCCACGACCAGAACCACGAGAATTACGCTCAGGGTCTCCGACCCAACGCACTGGGCGAACGAATAGAAAAGTGTATTGCTCGCCCAAGCCAGAGCCAGGGCGAGGCGGGTCCAATAAAACTGGCTGATCGTGCAGATGAAATAAAAGGCCGCGCCGCAGAGCGCGAGGTGCTGGAGAAGGATCAGAAGTCCGACTCCGGTATCGGTGAGCTGGGATAACCCGCTCTCGGGACTGGCGACCGCGTTTCCCCGCCATCGCTCGACCTGTTCGCCGAGAAAAAGCGGAACCTTCGCGATATAAGAGTAGGCGGGAGCATGCCCCCAAAAGGTCGTGAGCAATGGGTCCCGAGTGAGTTGGTTATAGGCGTCCACGTCCCGCCAGAGCGGCGGTATGGTCGCGATCATCCACGCGGACGGCGCGAACAAACAGAGAATGAGCGCGCAGTTTCTGAGGAAATTGAAGGTAGCCGCGCGAGGAGCCATTGGGATTCCCATAACAAGGGGTTTCCTCCCTGGCGACAACAACTATCCGCGCACGGCCAACCGGCTGTCATTGCCACTGCGAGAGCACGGCCAGGTGGATCGTGCGCTCCGCGCGCGATGACAATAATGGCGGCCTCGCCGCGACTCGTTAAACATCGCGCGACGGAGCGCACGATCCACCAACGTTCTTTGCTTGTTCTTGGGAATTTCATCCTCGATATAAGAACGCAATGGCATCGAACGACCGAAAAAATCCTCAAGATCCAACGCCGATCGTAGGCGCGGACACGGATATCGCGCCGCTGGGAGGACCGAAGCCCCCGCACGAACGGACCGCGGACGAAGAGCGCGATGTAGTTGATTGGGAACGGTTCGCGGCGAGCGAGCGATTCCGTGAGCTGCTTAAAGCGAAGCGGCGCTTCATCGTTCCGGCGACGATCTTTTTTATCGTCTATTATTTTGCGCTGCCTGTGCTGATCGGGTACGCGGGGCCCTTCATGGAGAAAACCGTCTTCGGGCCGGTGAATCTGGCTTATCTCTTCGCGCTTTCGCAGTTCTTCGTGGCCTGGATCATCGCGGCGCTGTATGTCCGTGCCGCCGCGAGGTTCGATAAGATGGCCGCGGGCGTTGTCTCGCAGTTCGATCGCGGTGGCGAGTAAGCGCGAGGGTTCTTATGCCGCCTCTGCCTTCGTTCTCGTGCTCCCGCTCGAATTTCCCTCGATCACGATCACGAGCACGAGCACGAGCCAGGAAAGGGAATAGATGACGGCGGCGCTCGCGATGTTCCTTGGCTTCGTGGTCCTCACGCTGGGGATTACCTACTGGGCGGCGCGGCGGTCGCGGGGCGACGTGGCTTACTTCGCCGCGGGCCGGCGGATCACGGCGTGGCAGAACGGCCTCGCGGTAGCCGGTGATTATATGAGCGCCGCGAGCTTCCTCGGGATCGCGGGGATGATCGCGTTCAACGGCTATGACGGCTTCATGTACTCGGTGGGCTGGCTCGTGGCCTACCTGACGGTGCTCCTGATCGTGGCCGAGCCGCTCCGTAACGCCGGGAAATACACCATGGCGGATTTGCTCGCCTACCGGCTCAAGGCCCGGCCCGTCCGCGCGATGGCGTCGCTGAGCACGCTGACGGTCTCGACGTTCTATATGATTGCGCAAATGGTCGGCGCCGGCGCGCTGGTGAAGTTGCTCCTGCCGGGCGTGAACTATGAGACAGCCGTGATTGGGGTTGGGGTCTTGATGATCGTTTACGTCGTCTTCGGCGGGATGCTGGCGACGACCTGGGTGCAGATCATCAAGGCGGTGTTGCTCATGAGCGGGAGCATTTTTTTGTCGATCCTGGTGATGAAACATTTCGAGTTCAGCTTCAGCGCCTTTTTCGACGCGATCAGCCGCGTGACCTGGACCGGCGCGGACGGCACGGTGATCACGCGCAATTTTTTCCAGCCGGGGCTGCTCTTCAAACCGCCCTGGGGCGCCATCGACCTCATCTCTCTCGGGCTCGCGCTTATTTTCGGCACGGCCGGGCTCCCCCACATTTTGGTGCGATTTTATACCGTGCCCGATGCCAGGACAGCCCGGCATTCGGTGGTCTGGGCGATGGTGATCATCGGCGCTTTCTACATCATGACGACGTTTCTCGGCTTTGGCGCCGCCACGATCCTTACGCCGGGCAATATCAGCATCGAAAACATGAGCGCGCCGCTCCTGGCGGAAGCGCTTGGGGGCAAGGTTTTCTTCGCCTTTATCAGCGCGGTCGCGTTTGCCACGATCCTGGCGGTCGTCGCCGGCCTGACGATCAGTGCGAGCACGAGCTTCGCCCACGATTTCTACACAAATGTGATCCACCACGGCCGGGAGCGGCGTCCCGGCGAAGAAGTGCGGGTGGCGCGCATCACAGCCTTCGTGGTGGGCGCGATCGCCATTCTGCTGGCGATCAAGCTCCAGACCATCAATGTGGCTTTCCTGGTCGGCCTCGCTTTCGCGGTCGCGGCCAGCGCGAATCTGCCGGTGATCGTGCTGAGCATTTTCTGGCGCCGTTTCAACACGGCTGGCGCGGTGACCGGCCTTTTCGTTGGGCTCGCCAGCTCCATCGTCCTGATCATGATCAGCCCGAGCGTGATGGGCCTGGACGACAAGGCGCTGATCCACGGACAACCAATTTTCCCTTTGAGGAACCCGGGGATAATCAGCATTCCGCTGGGCTTTCTGGGGGCGATCGTCGGAACGTTCCTGCGCCGCGAGCCGCGCGCGGAAGCGAGGTTTGCGGAATTGAGCGTGCGCGCAAATACCGGGTTAGGCGCCGAAAAAGCCACCACGGATTAACGGAGAAAACGAATCACCTGCCCTCTATGAAACGCCATCGACGGATGATGCTCGTGGTTGCGATCGCCGGGACCGCCGTCTGCTGCGAAAAGAGACCTCAGCCGGCGGATTCAGGGACAGAGGACGCGAAGCTTCGACCTGAAGTGGCGGTCGCGAGCAAAGGGGCAAGCCCAAGTCCGAGCTTCGAGGAGACCAGAGTTAGCCCGACGCCGTCTCCGTAGTTTAGGGCACCGCAGATTCTAACCATGCAGGCGCTCGCCGCGGCGAGCGCCTCTACATCCTCATTCGACTTTCCTCCAGGGGAGGCGAAAGTTTTGCTTCTTCAATATGAAAAACAAAATCCTGCTGGCGATCGTCGCCGCGCTCTCATCATCAGCGTCGACATTCCTGTTCGCCGCACCGGCGAAGACCTACACCGCTGAACAAATCGCGGCGGAATCAAAGCGGGCGAACGAATTTTTCGACAAGAACTTCGATGACTTCGTTGCGCGCCATCCTCAATTCGCGTCGCAGCTTGGCCTCAAAACAGGGTACGATAAGTGGGAAGACCTGTCCGACGCCTCCGCGGCTGAAGATCTTGCTTTCTCGATCCAAAACCTGGCGCGGTTGAAACGCGATTTCGATTTCGCGGCGCTCGACCCTCAGACCCAGTTGAGCTGGAAATTATTTGAGGCCGACGTGCAGCAGAACGCCGAGGGATTCCGGTTTCGCTTCCATAATTATCCGGTAAACCAAATGTTCGGCTGGCACTCGCAGACGCCGACCTTCCTGATCAACATTCACCGGGTCGATTCCGTGGCGGACGCGGAAGCCTACATCGCCCGGCTCAACGGCATCGCGAAGCAGGCCGACCAGGTGATCGCGAACCTGGAATTGCGCGCGGAGAAGGGAATCGTCCCGCCGAAGTTTGTTTTCCCGCTGGCGCTCGACGCTTGCAGAAACGTGATCAAGGGCAAGCCTTTCGACTCGACCGGCACAGACAGCACGCTCCTGGCGGATTTCACCAAGAAGGTCACGGCGCTCAAGGAGACGGACCAGCCGACCCGGGACCGGCTCCTGGCCGATGCAAACAAGGCGCTGCTGGACTCCTTTCGACCGGCCTACCAAAAGCTGATCGCGTTTCTCGAAGCGCAGGAGAAAACGGCCCCCGTGGAAGGCGGCGCCTGGCAATTCCCGGACGGCCGCTCCTTCTATGAATTCGCTTTGCGGCGCACGACGACGACGAAGCTCACCGCCGACGAAATCCACGAGACAGGCCTGAAGGAAATCGCGCGAATTCATGGGGAGATGGGGAAGATCAAGGAGAAGGTGAAATTCAAAGGCGATCTCCAGGCGATGTTCAAATTCATGCGCGAGGATCCGCAATTTTATCTGCCCGAGACGGAAGAGGGTAAGGCGGAATACCTTAGTCGCGCGGTCAAGATCATCGATACGATGAAGACGCGCCTGGACGAACTGTTCATCTCCAAGCCGAAAGCGGACGTGGTCGTGAAAGCGGTCGAGAAATTCCGTGAGAAATCCGCGGGCAAGGCCTTTTACCAGCAACCTGCGCCCGACGGATCACGGCCGGGGATGTTCTACGTGAATCTGGCCGAGATGAAGTCGACGCCCATCTACGAGCTCGAAGCTCTGGCGTATCACGAGGGCATTCCGGGTCATCATATGCAGATCGCAATCGCGCAGGAGCTGGGCGGAGTGCCGAAGTTCCGGAAGTTTGGCTCGCGCTACACGGCCTACACCGAGGGCTGGGGCCTTTACACCGAGTTGGTCCCGAAAGAAATCGGACTTTATCAGGACCCGTATTCCGACTTTGGACGTCTGGCCATGGAACTCTGGCGGGCCGGGCGCCTTGTCGTTGATACCGGGTTGCATAACAAGCGCTGGACCCGTCAGCAGGCGATCGATTATCTGATCAAGAATACGCCCAACGCCGAGGCAGATTGTGTCGAGGCGATCAATCGTTACATCGTCTCGCCGAGCCAGGCGACCGCTTACAAGATCGGCATGATCAAAATCCTCGAGCTGCGCGAGAAAGCGAAGAAACAGCTCGGTCCGAAGTTCGATCTGCGGCAATTCCACGACGTGGTGCTCACGAACGGCCCTGTTCCGCTCGAAACGCTCGAGGAGTTGGTGGACAAGTGGGTGAAGGGCAAGAGTTGAGATGATGTTCCGCACGGCCATGGCCGTTCTCACGCTCACGGCGATTGCGTCCGGGGCCGGGCCGTCCGCCGCTCCTTCCGCGCCTGCTGATGCAAGTGGGGCAACGCTTTTTTTCCAGAACGTCCGGAAGCTTTGTGGTCAACGTTTCGAAGGGGCCACGGAATTTCCCAGGGATGATCCATCCCACCCACTCGCCGGAAAGAAGCTCACCATCTCCGTCGAGCAGTGCAGTGACAACGAGATCAGAATCCCGCTCCAGGCCGGCGAAGACAAATCGAGGACCTGGATCCTCACGCTGCGCGACGGCCGGTTGCTCTTGAAGCACGATCACCGGCATGACGACGGCACGCCTGACAAGGTGACGATGTATGGCGGCTGGGCCGCGGAGGGCGATGCGAACCGGCAGCGCTTTCCCGCGGATGGCGACACGGCGAGGCTGATTCCGGAAGCGGCGACCAATGTCTGGACGCTGGAGATCGACAAGGCGAAAGAGCAATTCATCTACGCGCTCGAACGAAACGGTCAGCCGCGCTATAAAGCCATCTTCAGTCTGAAAGCGACGATTCCATAGGCGCGGACCGGGGTTTGGGACTCGACCTGGAGGAAGGCGGCTGATATCCTCTGAAGTCATGAAGAACAACATTTCCCTCGGGATCGTATTGTTATTCGTCGCGTGCGCGACCTCGACGACTTACGGCGGCGAGCCTGGAAGCGGCGTGGCCGGCGTGGATGTGAGCCCTGAGGGTACGCGGAGAATGCTGGATGGCGCGGGCGATGCCCACCAGGAGGGTTGGCCAGGCGTAGGGGGCGGGCCAGTTTCGGCAGGGGGCCGATAAACCGATCCGGGGCGCGCGGACGATCGCGGGACGTCACCGAGTTTATCGAGCGCAAAATGGCATGGGCCGCAGCTTTCCGCTTGGAAAGCGGCTGGGACTGAGGTATCTCTTACTCATGAAATCCGCTCGCTCTGCTGTCGTCATCCTCACTTTTTTCGTCACCTCCATCGTTTACGGCGCGGTTCCTCCGGTGAACGTGACGGTCTCCGATGCCGGCGGCAAAGCGGCTTTTAAGGGCATGACGAATGCAAATGGTGTCTTCGCTACTGCCAAACTCACGCCCGGCAATTACACGGTCCAGCTCGCCTCGCAGAGTGCGGCGGTAAAGGGCAAGCATTACGCAATCGTTGTTTCCGCCGGTAAGAAGAAGGTTTCGGCTGCCGCTATTCCCGGAGAGAAATTCGCCCGCGGCGGTGTGGCGTTAAAGGTCGATGTCGGGGCTGGTTTGAACATCACCGGCCAGGTCTCGGCGGAGGAGAAGGTCAGCAAGGGCGGAAAGAAGATGGTTTGGATTCCCCCCATGCTCGGCAGCAATTTGCCGGGCCGTTGGGTGGATGCGGATTCCGCCGAAGCCGCGGCGTCGAAGGCCCGGGGCACCATGAGCGGGGAGTCGGTTCAGAAAATGCAGGAAAGCGCAAGCAACCCAGGGGGTAATTAAAACCGCGCCCGAGCTTTGCTCGGAATGCTTTCTGGCGGGATGGGACCTGGCCGGCGGCCGAGGACGGGTTGGACGCGAGCGTTGTGGTAGCTTGCTCCCGGCATGATCTTCGGATTTCTGAAGCGGCGCCGGCGTCGAAATCTGCGCGGGCAAACGATTCCGCCCGCCTGGAGGTCTGCGCTCTCGCGGACCCTTCCGCTCTTCCGGCGGCTTCCTCCTGAAGATCAGGCCGAACTTCTGCGGCATATCCAGGTCTTCCTGGGCGAGAAGCGGTTCGAAGGCTGCGGCGGTCTCGAACTGACCGATGAAATCCGCCTGGCCATAGCGGCCCAGGCGTGCGTTCTCCTCCTGCATCGCGAGACGGACTATTACCCGCAGCTCACCACGATTCTCGTTTATCCGTCGTCTTACATTGTGCCGGGTGAAAGGCATCTCGAGGGACCCATTTGGGAGGAAGGCGATCAGACCCTGCTCGGTCATGCCACGGATCGGCTTGGATCGATCGTGCTGGCCTGGGACGCGGCGAAGAAGGAGGCCGCGAATTCGGCGGATGGCCGGAACCTGGTGCTGCACGAATTTGCCCACCAGCTCGACTTCGAAAACTACACCACCGACGGCGCGCCGGCGCTGGCGACGCGGGCCGAGTACGCGACCTGGGCGCGGGTGATGAGCGGCGAGTTCAAGGCTCTGCAAGCTGCCGATGAAGCGGGCTGGCCGACGGTGCTCGATCCCTACGGCGCCACGAATCCGGCGGAGTTTTTCGCGGTGGCGACCGAGGCGTTCTTCGAGCGCCCGCGCGAACTTCGCGGCCGGCATCCGGAGCTCTACGCCGCCCTGGGGCAATATTTCCGGCAGGATCCGGCCCGCCATTTCGTCGAAGCCGCGCCGGCCGATTGAGCGGCGTCCGACTGGAACCAACTACCGGCGGAGGGGTTCGAACCCACACACTCTTGCGAGTACTGGATTTTGAGTCCAGCGCGTCTGCCAGTTCCGCCACGCCGGCTGGTGCCGCTACCGTTTTCGCACCGCAGGCGGAAATTGCAAGGGGGGCAAAGTTTCTTCCCATGAGGCAACCGGGATGCGAAGAGTTGTCACTTCTTCATCTCAGGCCGGTAGTCGCCGTTGCGATGGACGGTGATGAAGATGCTGCGCCAGGGTTTGTCGGGCGTGAGCAACTGATGAACGCCGGGCGCGCGAAATCGCAGGCTGGGATGATCAGTCGCGCTGAGTGTGAACTTCTCGCCCGGGCTGCCGGGGCCGCGGTGGATGAGGTTCAAGCTCGCGCCGGTTTCGTTACGGAGGGTTACGTCCGAGCCGGCGCTGACGTCGACGAGGCCTGGGTAGAGGGCATCGGGGCCGATCATGACTTCGCGGTTGCCCACATGCGTAATCGGTCGGAGGGGCTGCCAGGCGGTGCAGAACCATGCGGCGAACCAGAGGAGCGCGAGACCGGTAATCCATGCGCCGCCAGTTCTGGCGAGGGGCGTGAGCCAGGCGAGGGCGTGCTTGGGATGCTGACAAACCAGGCCCAGGGGCACGCCATAGAACAAATGTGCGGCAAACGCGACCGCGAGAACGTCATAAGCGGCGCGGATGGCGAAAACTTCGCCGAACGCGCTGATCACGGCGAGCGACTCGAGGACGAACGCCCATGCGACGGCCCATGACCAGTGGCGACGCTGAGCAACGATGGCATATGTCCAGGCAAAGGTGATGCCATTGGAGAAGTGATAGGCGAGACCGGCAACATCGCTGAGCCAGGTGGCATGATCCGCGCCGGTGATCCACACGCCGTAGAAACGGATGGGTGACAGCGGGTTCAACCCGAAGAGGTGGACCGGGATGCGCACGAGATCATAGCCGAGCGTGCCGATCACTCCGCCGACAAAACCCGTGCGCAGGCTCAATCGAAATTCCTGATCACCCAGCCGCACGCCGCGTCGCCATGCGATGACCATGAGCACCGCGCTGGGCAGACCGATGACCACGAACAGCCGGGCCATTGATCCAATATTGTAGAGATGACCGAGCAGCAGCGAGATGGAGCCGAAGCTCGCGAGCGCGAAGACAACGCGGTGGCCCTGTTTCAATTGGAACCCCGATAAGTGCATGGGCGCTTATGCGACAGGTGTGCCGCAATGCTTGCAGAATTTGGCGCTGGGTTTCAACGGTGCTTTGCACTTGCGGCATGTTTTCGTGGCTGGCGGTGGTGCTTCGGCCCGACGAACGCGCCGCGTGATGGACGTGGCGACGCGCCCGGGCCGGGAGACCGCAGGACTTTGCTTGCGTGCGGCACGCGGTGGCGCTTGCGTGGCGAGGCGCAGCGACAGGGCGAGTTCGGCGTCGGCGCAGGTGCCATCGCGGATGCGCACCTGTTCGTCGCCGGTGAATTCGATAATCCACACTGAGCCGGGTGCGCGCAGCAGGGCGAGATGCGGCTGCGGTACGTCCCCTCCGCTCAAGTCGGAGCGCGAGATGCCGACGCAGGCGAGGGGCACGGCGAGCATCTCGCACACGAGGAAGAAGACTGGCGTGGGCCGCCATTCATCGGCGTCGACCGGATCGAGCAGGCGTGCGGTGACGAGTTCCTTCATGCCACTCTCCAGCGCCGCGGGATCATCAGGCAGGCTCACCGGACTGACGCGTGCGAACATCGCGGAGAGCCAGCGGAAGTCGTCGCAGGCGAGTGTCTCAGCGAAGCGGCGGCCGATGCTCTTGAGCACCAGCCTGACTTCGGGCGGCGGCAACTGATGTTCCATGAGCGAGATCAGGGCTGCGCGTCGCACGCCATCAATGCAGGCGAGGAACGCGGAGCACCCTGCGGGCGACACTTGCAAACGCAGCAGGCTTGTTTCTGCGGGCGCATCGAGGCAGAGCATGTTGCCGAGGAATTTCTCGTGTTCGCTGAGGGCGATGAGTTTCACGTCCTGGTTCGCGCCGGTGCCGCCTTTGTTCCAGGCTACGCAGGTGAGCGGATCGCTTTCCGCGGCGTAGAACCAACGCGGTTCATCCTGCCACGGCTGACTGTGGATAATGCCGAGTTCCCAGCGTGGATTGGCCAGGATCGTGAGCGCACGTTGAATTTGCGAAGATGGCTTCTTTGGGAAACCCGCCCGCCTCGTTCTCGCGGACAGACCCCGCAGGGGCGAGTGCGGAGCGGGAGTAATCGCACAGGATGCAAGAACCGATGAAATGTCGTTGGCGTTCATATTGGATGAATACGTCAAGAGCTACGAGCAGGTGTGTCCGGCGGTGGAGCCTCTGGTTGGGTTTCCGTTGGGGTCTTGGGTGTGCGACGGCTGGCGCCGTAAGGTTTGATCTCACCTGCACCTGGTTCGCCCTGCCATTGGTTGCCTGGATGCGGCTCTTTGTGCAAAATGCGCGAGGCGCGTGAATGCGTGGTCTGAGTGAACGGCAGCAGATTGTCGTGATCGTTAGTGCCGCCAGCCTTGAGCGGCACTTTGTGGTGCAGTTGCACGGGCAATCCGTCCGAACCAATTGGTGGATCGCCACGCTCCATGCGCCGCAGGTTGTCCGCCGGCGCGGAGCCGCCTACGTTGCCTTTGGGATTTGCCGGAATTGCGGTATCTCCGAAGGGATTGCCAACTTCGCCACTACGGATTTGGCGGGCGTATTCCTTCCAGTAATCGCCACGGACGCGTGTTTCAAAATCGTTTCGCAGCTGTTTAAGCACTTCTTTGGAGGGTGGCGTCGCTGGTGTGGGATCTGCGGTCGTGTCGCTCTCGGTTCTAATCGCAGAATCACCGTCGCGGCCACCATCACCGCCGTGTTTTGCTTGCGGCTGCTGCTGGACTTGCGGGATCGCCTGATTTCCTTGTTGCTCCTGCTGCTTGCGTTTTTGCTCCTCCATCTGAAGACGCTGCTTCTCGCGCCGGCTCTCGAGCCGCGCTTCGCGTTCATCGACTGGTGGCTTGACGGCTTCGTCCTTCGGTGGAGGCGCGTCCTTGTCAGGGGGCGGAGTGTCATCGCGCACCGGCGGCGGGTCGGTCCTGCTCTTCGTTGACTCATCCTTCGGGGGCGTCGTGTCATCGCGGACGGGTGGCGTATCGGGCCTGGCCGTCGTCGCATCATCCTTCGGCGGAGTTGTGGTGCGCGGTGGCGCGTCATCGGCACTTTTCACAAGCTTCTCGCTCTGATCCTTGATGCGCTGCTGCCGGGCGTGGTCTTCGTCGATGGCGATTTTGATCTTCTCATCAAGCTGGCGGTTGAGACGTTCAGCGATGCCTTGCTTCTGATTCCGCGGCACGTCCGGCCCGTGGATAACGGTGCGTGTGCCCGTGACGGGATCGACCTGAATCACGGACTCGCGAGGGCGCACATGATCGACCGGATTGTTGGCTCCCCGCTCGACCGTGCCGTCTCCGCGCACGATGAACTCGCGGCGGCGGGCTTCCTCAGCCGAGATGTTGGCTCCCTGGTCCGGCACCTTTTTGTCGTCGCCAAACACGGGACGATGCTTTGGATCATCGGGGTCGAGGATATCCACCTTCGGCGGCGGGTTAGCATCGCGGATGCGCTCGTCGATGCCTTTGACGATGGGATGATCTTCTCCGAGCCGCTCCGCCGCGTCGTCGCGCTGTTGCTTGAGACGGTTGATGCGATCATCGCCATCGCCGCCTGCATCGGCCTGTGGCTGTTGCTGCGGTTGCTCGTGTTTCTGCGGCGGCGTCTCGCCTTCCTGCTTCGCTCGCTGGCCTTCCTCTTGAAGCCGCTGCCGCTCGCGCTCACGTTCGATGTTCGCCTGACGCTCATCGTCGAGCGGCGGTTTGGTTGCATCGTCGTTCTGTGGCGTGCTCTCATCTTTTGGTTGTGCCGAGTCTTTGTCGCCGGGTGGCGTCGCCTCGTCCCCGGGGCGGGCGGTTTCTTTGTCCCCGGGTTGAGCAAAGTCTTTTTTGTCCCCGGGTTGAGGGGTGTCATCGGGCGGCCTCGTGACTTCGTCTTTGGGGGGTGTTGCTTCGGGCGTGGTCGCCGGAGTGTCCTCGGAGCGCGTTGGCGGCTGTGTTGCGCTGCCGGCGTCCGGGGTTGTCGGCGGCAGGGCTGCAGGATCGCCATCGGACGTGTGGGTCGGACGGGTTGTTTTCGTTCCCGCGGGTGGTGTGTCCGCAGAGGTTGACGGGTCAGGTTTTTGCGGAGGCGGTGATGAAGGCGATTGATCCGACGATGCGGTGCCGCGGTTGTGATACGCGTCGCGGCCATCACGGAAGTCATCGCGTGCGTCCGCGGCATCGAGTCCGGTGTCGAGCACGCTGCGGATGCCATCCATCGGATTGTCCGGCCACTTGGTCCTGACCTCGTTGAGCCTGCGAAGGTAGTCGGCGGGGTTGTATTGGTCGGACCATTCCTTGGCCGACTTACCCATATCGCCACCGTTGTTGTAGATCGTCGAAATAATTCCGCCCGTGGGGATGCCAAGCCCGCGGGAGAGCGCGTTGTCGGCCAGGGTCGCCAGCGTCTTGCCTCCGGCCCCGGTCAGTCCGCCCTGCTCATAAGCATCCACGGCACCGGTGACGAGCCCCTGCGCCTGTACGACAAGGCCGCCGCCGGGCACAAAACGGGCGAGACCGCGATTGACTGTGTTGGCCCAGTCACGGGTATCGGCGGCGGTTTCTGTGGCTCCATTCCACCACTCGGCCTGGGCGAGATGATCATCGGTGTTGGCGCTGTTGTGTGTCTGAATGGCGTGGATCGCACGGCGCATGGCCTCGGGATCGTTGCTGTGGCGGTCGAGGAAGTTGCGCATGAAATCGCGCTCTGCTGGGTCGGTGACGTTGGCGAGCGTCTTGTCGCCGAGGTCGCGCATGCGGTTGAGTTTTTGCGCGACATCGGGCTCAGTGGATGCTGGCTCGGGCTCAGGTCTGGCGAGCTTCTCCATCAGGGCGTCGGAGCTGCGGCGTGATTCATCAAGGAACTGCTGCCGCTGCTGATCACGATTCGCGATGGCACGCTGGTTGTCGGCGATCAACTCGCTCGCCTCATCGCGGTCCATCCAGCGGTCACCGAACTTCACCTGCCCGGGCTTGCCTCCGGCCTGGCTACCGTCATTCACTACGAGCGGCTCGCCTGTGTAAGGATCGACGAGCGAAGGGTCGGTCTTTGGCCGCTTCGGTGGTTTGGGTTCCTTGGGATCGGGCTTCGGATCAGGTTTTGGCTCCGGCTTCGCGGTCGTGCGTGGCTGTGATTGTTTTTCCTGCTGCGCCAGGGTGGGTGGTTGAAACTGGTTCGCGAGTTCCGGCGGCAACTGCCCCAGCGCGCGCCACCAACCGCCGACGCCACCTCCCACAGCTGCCGTGTAGAGCGCGTGCAACAAGGCGAGGTCGCGCACGTTGCCGGCTTGCCCGGTTTGGCGCAGCCATTGCAGGAAGCCGTCAAAAGTTTGCGGGTTGCCGGTTTCACGGGCCCACTCGACAAAGCCGCCGTCATCGGCGAATAACGACGGGGCGAAGACCAGCGCGCAAACGAGGATGATGAACGTCAGCAACGGCATGGCGCGTGAGAGCCCGCCGCGGGTGGAATACAACGCCAGGCACAGCAACGCGAGGCCGGCCACGAGGGCGACCCCCGTGGGAAACAGTTGCCGGACAAGCAGGCCGCCAATGCCCCCGAGCATAACGATGAATCCGCTGGCCTGGCCCGGTTTCGTCGCGTTAGCGGGGCCACTCAATTTGGCATACGTCGCGCTCCACATCGCCGATATCAGGAGGGAGACCACGCGGCTGCCCTGGGTGCCAAGAAACAAGCCGAGTCCCGCTGCGAGTGCGAGCGACGAATATCCGAAAGCGCACGCACCGATGACCAGCCCGGTCCCCGCACCGACGCACAACTCGGCCGTCGCTGCCCCGCCCGATTGCGCGAAGTAACGCTGCACCGCCACTGGTGCCTTGAGCCAATCTTCAATGGTGCCGGCCGGACCCTTGCGCAGGAACTGAATTAGCAGCGTCGGCACGATGAACCACAACGCGCCCAACGTGAGCGCAGCGCCGGTGCCGCCAAAAAGAAACCCGAGCGGATTGATGCCCCCGGCCCCGTTCGTCGTGCCGCTGTGAAACCCGAGCCAGTTCATGGCGCCGGAGAAGCGCCAGCCGTCGTTCAGCCAGCCAATGACATACAGATTGTAGAAATACATGCCCGCGCCGATCGCCGCCATGATGGCGAGCGTGAATGGCAAACCCTTCAAGAAGCGGCGGCCTGTCTCTTTGAGAATGACACGAAGCAGCGCAGTCCACTGGAGCGGTGCGATACTCGCGGGATGCGGGGTCGATTTAGTCGCTACCGCCGATAACCCGGGAGTGCGGGCGGTTCCGCACGCGCGGCAAAACTTCGCGCTGTCGTTGACTTGAGCGCCACAGTTCTTGCAGAAGGCCATGCCACAGTGGGAGTGAGCGTTGAGCGTCGGACTCATCGTACCGGGCGGCACGATCAGCGCCCAAGCTGCGGGCCAGGCGCGGGAGCGTCAATCTCATTTTGCACTGTTAGGAATGGACGACGTGCACGGGATTGCGTTGTCATTGGCGGAAGCTCCGGTCTAGCATCACTGCCACTGTCAACGATGACACTGCACCATGCCCCACGCACCATGCATCTATTGCGGAGAAGCCATTGAGGCCGGAGACAAGTTCTGCGAGCACTGCGGGAAAGCGCAGATCCGCGCGAACGCTCCACCGGCGACCATCGCGGCACCGCCACCCATCGCTCCGCCCGCGACGGTACCGGCAGGACAACCTGCACCGGAGAAAGGGTCGGGAGGAAGGTGCGGATGCATCCTTGCTCTCATCCTCGTCATCGGCCTCGCCGCAAGCATTGGACTGTGCAAGCAGCGGCAGCAGAAGCAAAAACCGCCGCCGCCCCCGCCAGCGAACAATGGCATCGCCATCCCAGTGCCCTACGGACACGACGGCGTGCTCACGCCTCCAAGGGCGTCGCCGGGGAAGTACTGAGGCTATGTTGCCGGATGGTTGGTAGTCACATTCTCTGAGATGACATCCATAAACGCCCGCCCCTAAAGAACGGTGTTGTTGAAAAAGTTTGAAAGATTAACCGCTCCGCTCCGTAATCTCTTCAAAGCTATGTACCGTTTGTTTGCTCTCGCTTCGTTCGCGCTGGTGGGGATTCCGTTTGGTTTACCTCCAATCGCGGCGGAAACCAACGAACCCGCAGCGCAGTTACTTCTTCCTTCGCCGCGGTTGCAACCAACCAGCACCTTCGAAGTGCGGTTCGCCTCGGAGATGGTCCGGCCCGACCAACTCGGCAAACCGGCGGCGGATTCGCCCCTGGTTTTTGAACCAACGCTCCAGGGGCAGTTCGTCTGGCTGAGCACTCGAAGCGGATCGTTCGCGCCTTCCGCTACGCTGCCCCTGGGAGTGAAGCTAAAAATCTCCCTCCGCCCGGGCTTGCAGGACGCGAGCGGAAACCCGCCCGGGGCGGAACTCAACGAAACCGCGGAGACGCCTCCCATGCGCTTGAAAGGTTCGAGCGTGATCGGCTCGAGCGATTCCGATAATGCGACCGCCACTCCGCAATGCCTTCTTCTTTTCAATACCGATGTCGAAGCGCGGGCCGCGGCGAAATTCATCTGGTGGGAAGGTGCCGGCGGGAAGCGCGTCGAAGCGAACGTGGAACAAGCGGACGGCGTCACGGACAAAACGCGCCGTTTCTACTCGTATTTGAGTGACGATCGCTCGCTCGCCACCTGGTCCGAAGTTGCCCGCGGCAAAGGGCCGCCGGACGAGCCGGAGTCCGAAGATGAAACAACGCTCGCCGTTTCGAAAAAGGTCGAGCCCCGCCGCAACGTTCTCTTCGTTACCGCGGCCAAACCGTTGCCGCCCGGGGAGGATTGGCGGCTGGTGCTGGCGGAAAGTCTTCCCTCGGCCGAATGGAAGATTGGTATGCCGGCGCGCAAGGAAGTGAAGCTCGGCGCCGTCCAGCCATTCGTCCTGGAAAGCCTCGACGCCGAAACGAATCGAATTGCGGGCCGCCGCCTGATTTTCAGATTTTCCAAATCACTCGCTTCCAAGGTCACGCCTGAAACGCTGACCGAATGGGTCGCAATTACCCCGGCCGTCAAGAATCTCCGCTCGGAGATCGAAGACCGGATGGTCACCGTGAAAGGCGATTTCGCCCTCGATACCGCTTACCAGGTTGAGGTGAAGGCTGGGCTGGCCGCACGCGAACCATTCACCTTCGCGCAAACGGTTTCCCGCACGCTCACTTTCGAGAAGATTGCGCCGCGGCTGTACTTCGAGGATTTCTCCACCCACCAGTTTGCGGAGGGCACCCGGCGTTTTCGGCTTCTCTCGATCAACGTCCCGCGGATACGCGTGACGGCGCACCTCTTCACCGGTGGGCGAATTCCCGCCGCGGTCAGCGCCTACGATCACTATCAGGACCGCCCGGAAGGGGCGCCATTCGACGAAACTTATTCGCGCGTCGATGTGGAAAAACTCGGCGGCAAGATGATCTGGGAGCGGGAGCTTTCGCCGGGTGGTGGAGTCGACAGTCACGAAATATTGCCGCTGGATTGGAATGAAATTCTCGGCGTGCAGCGCACCGGAGCGGTGCTGCTCACCGCGGAATCGATCGAGCCGGTTAACGCCGCGGGAAAACGCGTGGGCGCGCAGGCCTTTGTCCAGTTGACCGATCTCGGCGCCGTCTGGAAGCGCGATTCGGCCGGGACGTTCCTCCATGTTTTTTCTCTCGCGACGGGCCGAAATCTCCCGGGCGTAAAGCTGCGCTTGCTCGACAAGTCCGAGAAGCAACTGGCGCAAGCGGTGACCGACGCATCCGGCAAAGGGCGGCTTCCGAAACAGGAGGACGAAGCCGAACCGCGCTGGGTCCAGGCCATCCATGGTGACGATTTGCACCTGATCGCGATTTTCAACGGTGAGAACGATGTGCCGCTCTATCGGCTCGGGCTCCCCGAGGCGAGTCTCGGTGGTTACGACGGCGAGGAGCAGGAGCCGGAGAGCGAGGAGGTTTTCCTCTTCAGCGAACGCGGCGTTTATAAACCGGGCGACACCCTTCACCTGAAAGGCCTCGCCCGCGTGCCCAATGACAAGGGCGCCCGCGTCGCCGCGGGAAAACGCCTCGCCCTTACCGGCACCGACGCGCGCGACCGCGAGTTCTTCCGCAAGGAAATCACGCTTTCGGAGTTCGGCTCGTTTACCGAAGACATTCCGCTCCCGACGGGGACGGTGGGGAAATATCGGATCAGCGCGGAGAGCCTGGTGGAGGACGAGACCTTCTCGGGGAAATACGCCTTTCAAGTGCAGGAGTATCGGCCGAATGCCTTTGAAATTTCGGTCCCGCCCCCGGCTCCCGCCGCCGGGCCCGCGGAACTGGAGTTTCCGATCCAGGCAAAGTATTTCATGGGCGCGCCGCTCTCGCGCGCGAAGGTCACCTGGTCGCTGGTGGCGCGAGACCAGGCTTTCAAGCCGGAAGGCCTCGAGATCTATGTTTTTTGCGATGCGATCGAAAATTACCGCCTGCAAAACGCGCTCGATCACACCTCGCAGTTCAACGCGCAAGGCACGGCTGACCTCGATCCCACCGGCGCCGCCAAGGTCCGCACGCAGTTTCCGCTCAACCCGAAAGCCCCGCAGCCGCGCGCGGCCAAGTTGCTTTGCGAAATCACGGACCTCAATCAGCAAACGGTTTCGCAGTCGGTCGAGTTCGTTCGGCAAAGCTCGGACTATTACTTTGGGCTTCACCGTTTCGACGCGGTGGTGAGGGAAGGCGAACCGCTGCCGATCGAAGTGATCGGAGTGCAACCCGATGGAAAACCGCTGGCCGGGCCTGCGAAGGCGACGTTGCGGATCACCCGGATCGAATGGCAGACGAACCGCCTCGAAGGCGCCGGCGCTACGGCGGAATTCGAAAGCAAACCGGTGTTGCAGATCCAGTGGGAAAAAGAAGTCAATCTTCTCCCGGGCCAGGGCCCCGACCGCAAACCGATTCCGGTGACGCCCGAACCGGTAGTGGCAGGCAAGCCGGGCGAGTATCTGCTCACCGCGATTGGCCGCGATGCGGCGGGGCATGAGATTCGGACTTCCATGAGCTTCGAGGTCGCGGGTCCGGGGTCCGCCACCTGGGACTACCGAAATTCGTACGCGATCGATGTCTCTTCGGACAAGGAGAGCTACGAGCCGGGACAAACGGCGACGTTGCTCATCAAGACCCCGATCGCGGGCGAAGCGCTTGTTACCGTGGAACACGGCCAGGTCGTTCGCTCCTTCGTCGCGCAGCTCACGGGGAACGCGCCTTCCATCAAAGTGCCGATCGCGGAAGGTGACGCGCCGAATGTTTTTGTCTCGGTGATGGTTTTGCGCGGCGCGAAAGAGAGCCCTCGCAAGATCAAAGCGCCGGAGTACCGGATCGGTTATTGCCAGCTCAAGGTCTCGCGGCCCCGGGAAAAATTGACCGTACAGGTCCGAATGTCCGCGCCCGCGGTGAAGCCGGGGGACAAGATCGCAATCGATGGAACGGTGCGCGATTTCGCCGGCAAGCCGGTGGCGGACGCGGAGGTGACGCTTTATGCGGTGGATGAAGGCGTGCTGAGCCTCACCGCTTACAAGACTCCCGATGCCCTGACGTTCTTTAACCAACTGCGCCGGCTCGGGGTTCTCACGAGCATCACTTTGCCGACGATGTTGCGCGAGGATTCGGTCGAATCCGATTTCGCCAACAAGGGATACCTCATCGGCGATGGGAAAGGCGGCCCGGCTGCTCTTCCCGGGCTGCGGACGAATTTTATCGCGTGCGCCTACTGGAACGGCTCGTTGCGGACGAACGCGGCCGGACAGGTGCGCGCGGAATTTGCCGCACCTGACAGCCTGACGCGTTATCGCGTTATCGCGATCGCGACGACCAAGGCGAGCCAGCTCGGCGCCGGCGAGTCGGCCTTTGAAATTAACAAACCGATGATGCTGGAGCCGGCCTTGCCGCGGTTTGGAAACGTGGGCGACAAGATCAGCCTCCGCGCGGTGGTCCATAATAAAACGGACCTGGCGGGCGACGCCGAGATTGAGATGCAGCTCGACGCGACGACGCGCGCCGGCGAATCCAAAAAGCGCGTGGCGGTGGCGGCGCGCGGATCGGTTGCCGTCGATTTCCCAATTGAATTTGTCTCGATCGGGCAGGCGAAATGGCGCTGGCAGGTCGCGTTTAAGGCGTCCGATGGCAAGACGGAATTCCGCGATGCGGTGCAATCGGAACTGAAAATCGGCTACCCGACCGCGCTGGTTCGTGAGGTCACCACGAAACGGATCGAGCAAAAGGAGGCGGAAATCGCGCGGATTGCCGATCCGCAAATTCTCGAAGGGAGCGGCGAAGCGAAAATCAGCCTGGCGAACACGCGCACGATCGAGTTGCACGAAGCGATGAAGCAATTGCTCCATTACCCGTACGGCTGCGTCGAACAAACGACCTCCAGCCTTCTGCCGTGGCTGACGGTGCGCGATCTGCGCGCCACGTTTCCAGAGCTGGCCAAGCCCGACCGCGAAGTCGCAAAAGCGGTGAATCACGGCATCGATCTGCTCTTGTCGATGCAGACCACGGGAGGCGGCCTGAGCTATTGGCCCAACGGGAAGGAGCCGATGCTTTGGGGAAGCGCTTATGGCGGCCTCGCTTTTACGCTCGCCGGCAAGGCCGGATTCAAGGTGCCGGAAGACGACGCGACCCGGCTTTTCAATTACATCAGCGCACAGCTCCGCGGCACCGCGGAGGACGCAACCGGGTACGGACTCTCCGATCGGTGTCTCGCGGTCTACTCGCTCGCGGTCGCCGGCAAAGCCGAGCCGGCTTATCACGAGCTCCTGTTCAAGAAGCGGGACAAACTCAGCGCGGAAGATCGCGCCCTGGTCGCGCTCGCCGTCCTGGAAAGCCGCGGGCCGGCGAGCATGGTCGACGAACTTTTGCGGACGCAAATCGACGAGGACAAATATGTGGAGCAATGGTTTGGCTCCCCGACGCGCGAGTATGCCTTGAACCTGTTCGCGTGGACGCGCCACCAGCCGCGCGCGCCGCAGGTGGATGAATTGGCGACGGAGCTTTTTACCCGGCGCTCGAACGGGCATTGGGGGACGACGCAGGGCAACGCCTGGGCGATGCTGGCTCTCTCCTCCTATCTGCGCGCGGTGGAGAAAGGCGATCCGAATTCGCGTGGTGAAATTCGCTGGAAGGCGGCGAAGCAGCCGTTCGAGCTGACTAAGGCGTCCCCGCTGGCCAGCGCGGTTTTCCCGATTGTCCCCCAGACTGGCAGCGCCGCGATCACCGTCAGCAAGACCGGCGGCCAGATTTTTTCGGAGGTCACGGTGGAAGCTCGGCCGCGGCTGATCGAGCAGCCGCGGCAGGACCGCGGCTACGGGATCGCGCGGAAATATGCGCGGGTCGAAGATAGCGGAAGACTCACGCCCGCGACCGCCCTTAAAGTGGGCGATCGAGTCTTGGTGACGCTCGATCTGGAAGTGCGACGGCGGGCGACCTACGTCGTGGTCGAAGATCCGTTGCCTTCCGTTTTCGAAGCGATCAATCCCGAATTCAAATCGCAGGAAGTGGCGACGGGCGAGACGATCGGGTCGGACTGGATCGGCAGCCACCAGGAACTCCGCCAGGATCGTGCGGTGTTCTTCGCCGATCTGCTCCATCCGGGCCGATATTCGCTCCGCTATCTTGCGCGCGTGGTCGCCGCCGGCGATGCGCTCGCGCCGTCCGCGAAAATCCAGGAGATGTACCATCCCGAGCGTTTCGGTACCACGGAGACACAGCAGATGACGGCATCGCCGCTAAAGTGAAGACGCGCGCAGACGCAACTTGGCCGTTCCGGAAGGACGCGCTTCTACGCGTTCTGGCTTTGGGTAGCGCACGCGTCTCGCGTGCTGGCGATGGCGTCGCGCCATCGCGAACTTTCCTTTCCGCTTGGCGTCGGCGAGGTGCATCGATAACAGGAAAAGATCGTTTTGGCAGGACGCCAAAACCAGCACGCGAGACGCGTGCGCTACCCAGGCAGCCGCGATGGTGCACAATATCAGTCAGCGAATCCACATGAGGCTCGGATCTAAGCTGGCTCTGCTTCTCGGGGCGCCGGCCTCACTGCTGATTGCGGGCCATCTCAGTCTTCGCTTCGTTCCGATTCCGCCGGCTTTGCAACGGCCGCCGGTGCAAAGCGTCGCCCTGGTCGATCGAAACGGAATTCCTCTTCGCGAGAAACGGGTGGAGGAAAGGTTCAGCCGGGAGACGCGCCTGGCGGAAGTTCCGCCGCACGTCATCGCCGCCTTGCTGGCCGCGGAGGACAAACGCTTTCGGACTCATCACGGAATCGATTGGCTCGCCACGGGCCGCGCCCTGCTCAATGGAGTTTGGCGCGGCCGCTTTACCTCCGGCGCATCGACGATCACCCAGCAGCTGATCAAGATTTCCGAGCGCCGTCCCCGCACAGTCTGGACAAAAATTACCGAAAGCGTCCAGGCGGTCCGGCTCGAGCAAGTCTGGAGCAAGGACCAGATTCTCGCCGCGTATGTCAACCAGCTGGATTTTGGCAATTTGAACGTCGGCCTGGCGGCGGCGGCGGATTACTACTTCGGCAAACCAGTGGGCGATTTAAGCGACGCGGAAGCCGCCTTTCTGGCTGGTCTGCCGAAGAATCCGCGCAAACTCAATCCGCATGCGGCGCCCGAAGCGGCGCGGGCCCGGCAGCAAACTGTTCTTCGACGCATGCAAGAGAGCGGGGCCCTCGATCCGGCCCGCTTCGAGAGCGCAAGGTTGGAGCCACTGCGGGTGCGATCGCCGCGCCGGCTTTTTCGCGCGGCGCATTTTGTCGATCTCGTCTTGCAGCAGCCCGTGGTTCTCGCCCCGCCGGTGATCAGGACCACGCTCGATCTCACCTTGAACGACGCTGTTTCCGCCGTTTTACGCGAACGCCTGGCGCAACTGCGCGAGCAAAATGTTCATAACGCGGCCGCGGTGGTGATCGATAACGCGAGTGGCGACGTGCTTGCGCTGGTCGGTTCCGAAAACTATTTCGCTCCGGGAACCGGCCAGGTGAATGGCGCATGGGCCAGGCGCTCGGCTGGCTCGACCTTGAAGCCGTTCACCTATCTGCTCGCCTTCGAAAAAGGGGAAACTCCCGCCAGCATGGTGGCGGACGTGCGGACAAGCTTTCCCACGACGGATGGCTTCTATCGACCGGAAAATTACAATCGCAGGTGCTACGGTCCGGTCCGCTACCGGACGGCGCTCGCGAGCTCACTCAACATCCCGGCGGTGAAGGTCCTGCTCGCCGCCGGCGGCCCGAGCGCCTTGCACGAACGTCTCCGGGAAGTCGGCCTGACGAGCCTCGATCGTCCGGCGGAAATTTACGGCCTGGGCCTCACCCTCGGAAACTGCGAAGGGCGGTTGCTCGAGCTGACGAATGCCTACGCCGCCCTGGCCCGGCTCGGAGAGTTCCGTCCCTGGAGGCTGGTGCGGGATGCTCCGACTTTCGCGCGTTCCATTTCACGACGGGAATACGTTTGGCAGATTGCCGACATCCTGAGCGATAACGACGCGCGCACGCTCTCGTTCGGAATGAATTCGGCGTTGCGCTTCGATTATCCGGTGGCCTGCAAGACCGGCACGAGCACCGATTTCCGCGATAATTGGACGATTGGTTTTACGCCCGAGTTTACCGTCGGCGTCTGGGTCGGTAATTTCGACGGCGCGCCCATGCGCGAAGTGTCTGGCGTGACCGGGGCCGGGCCGATTTTTCACGCCATCATGGATCATCTCCACTCGACGCGCGGGACGAGCTGGTATCGCAAGCCGCCCGGGATCGTGGAACGCGAAATTCACCCGCTTACCGGCAAGTTGCTCTCGGCGAATGATCCCCGGTCGATTCGGGAAAAATTCCTCACCGATCGCCTGCCGCCGGACGAGTCCCGGCGCGACTACGATGAAAACGGCAAAGTCAGCCTGGGCCTGGAGTACGCGCAATGGTTTCAGAGCGGCGAAAATGGATTGGCCGATCGCGTGGCGCTGACCGCCGATTCGCCCCTGCGCATCATCTCGCCGCTTCCGGGAAGCACCTACGTAGTCGATCCCGATATTCCCTCGAGCCGCTCGATTCCATTGTCCGTCACGGGCGCGGGGCGGGTGAGTTGGAAAAGCGAATCGCTGAAATGTGTCGATGAGCAGGGACGACAGATGGCCCATGCGAGCGAAGGCGAACACCGCCTCGTCGTGACCGATCTCGACAGCGGCCGGCACGCGGAGACATGGATCCGCGTTCGCTCGCTGTAGCGGTTTTCGTCGGTTGTCATCCCGAGCCGCGCAGACGGCGAGGGACCTCGCAATGACAGTGCGGCTTCCGCGACACAAGAACGCGACAATTGCAGTTGTGGGGTCCCTCAGCGTCTGCGCGCTTCGGGATGACAGGCTGAAGCTGCCGAAAGGACAATAAGCGACGCCAAGTGACGACCAATCGGACCGCCGCTACAGGGGAGAAGTCGTTGCTTCGAACGCCTGCAAACCGCGCGGTGGCCCGAAGATTTCGCGGAGAACGATCGCGCTGCGCAAACCTCGCGCCGAAGTCAGGTCGGGGATGAGATCACGTTGCCGCGTGGCGGCGCGGCGGCCTTCTGGCGATAGATCCTCCAGCGATTCGACACCCAGGTCGTGCACTTCGAAGATCGCTTCTTTGGCGACCGCCGGCTGGACGATGCGCTTTTCGACCGGGCGGGGCCCGGCCTCTTCAATGAGAACCGGATCGGCCCAGATAGGTGGCGGCAACGGAGGCGGAACCGTCGTCAGTGGAGGGAGAGGATTAAACGTGGTCTTGGGAAGGATGGTCCGCCTCGGCGTTTCGTGTTTCGGCTTCACCTTCGGTGGCGGGGTCGAAGTGGCCGGCTGACCGAGCGCCTCCAGAAAACGGCGAATGCGTTCTTCTTCCGTCCGGGTCTCGCCACTCGGTGGAATCGGCTCGCCGGGAGTCGTGGGCCTTTCCGGGTCCTTCTCGGCTTCAGCTTTTTGCCAAAGCCAGCGCAGCACCGCCGCCGCCACGATGATGATGAGGATGATCGGGTTGTCGAACATGGTGGGGTTGAAGCGTTGAAGCGTTTACGCTTGTAACGCTGAAACTCTTTAACGCATTACGGCGCGCCCTCCGTCCGCGGTTTGTCGCCGCCGGCGATTGATTCGCGCATGGAAGTATCCGCCTGCACATTTTTCATTCGCACGTAATCCATGATGCCGAGGTTGCCGGAGCGAAACGCATCGGCCATCGCTTGCGGCACCAGCGCCTCGGCCTCGACGACTTTTGCGCGCATCTCCTGGGTGCGCGCCCGCATCTCCTGCTCGACCGCGACAGCCGCCGCGCGCCGCACCTCGGCCTTCGCCTGCGCCACGCGCTTGTCGGCTTCGGCTTGCTCGGTTTGAAGTTTCGCGCCGATGTTTTCGCCGACATCCACATCGGCGATGTCGATCGACAGGATTTCGAAGGCCGTTCCGCTGTCGAGGCCTTTGGCCAGGACCGTTTTTGAAATCCGATCGGGATTTTCGAGGACGTCCTTGTAGGAGGCGGCCGAGCCAATCGAGCTGACGATTCCCTCGCCCACGCGCGCGATGATCGTCTCTTCCGTGGCGCCGCCGACGAAGCGGTCGAGGTGCGAGCGCACCGTGACGCGCGCTTTGACTTTCACGCCGATGCCATCCTGCGCCACGCCATCGATGGTAGTGCGTCCCATGTTGGCGCTCGGTGCGTCGATCACCTTCGGGTTGATGCTGGTGCGCACCGCCTCGAGGACCGTCTTTCCGGTGCCTTTGGTGGCGAGATCGATCGCGCAGGCCCGGTTAAAGTCGAGTGAGATGCCGGCTTTGTCCGCGGCGATAAGGGCCAGGATGACGTGGCCGACGTCGCCGCCGGCGAGATAATGGGCTTCGAGCGGGTCGCTCGGGATATCGATGCCGGCTTTGACCGCGGTGATCCGGTTATCGACGATCATTCCGACCGGCACTTTGCGCAGACTCATTCCGAACATTTTGAACAACCCCACCGGCGCATTAGCGAGCCGGGCGCGAAGCCAAAAATTGAAAAACCTGAAAATAAGGATGCAAAGAATGAACGCGAACAGCGCCAGGATTGCCAAGCCGACCAGATAGAGCGATTCCATGGCGTAACGTTAACGGAGACGGCTCGGTGCGGAAAGTGTTAATCGGTGGACTCGTTCGGCATCCCTCGTTCCCAAGGTTCCCTCGTTCCCAGTTGCACTTGGGAATGCGTCTGCCACGGCAGTTCCACTGCTGACCGGCGACGCAACAGCGTGTACGTCTGAACCCGAAGCACAGCTTTGCGTTCCCAAGTACAACTTGGGAACGAGGATGACAGAGCGGGAGGACTCCGTCTTCCCAGCTTGGTGGATCGCGCGCTCCGCGCGCGATGGCATAATGGCGGCGGAGCCGCGTAGACTTAGCAGCGCGCGACGGAGCGCCCGATCCACCTAGCCGAACTCCAGATAGAGTGCGGTCAATGGTGGAATGCGGGCAATCGGCAAGCCGGTTCGAAGCGTTTCGCCCACGTAGTTGCCTATTTCCATGGCGCCGGCAGTTGCGAGGCGATCGATGAATTTGAGCGGCGCCTCCGGCCGATTAAGATCAAGATCGAGAAACTTCATCGCTTCTGGCGAGAGCATCACGCGCACATCGGGCAACGCCTCGGTGGGATGCAGGTTCACGACGATCAGGAAGCGTTGTCCCGTCGAGATGTCGTAGCGAAGGAAAGCATATAGCCAGTGGCCGCTCGCTTGTTCCCCCGGCAACCGCCCGAAACTGGGATTGTCGTGGTTCGCGGGATTGAGCGGAAAAAATTCACCGTCTCGAAAGGCGGGTTCTCCCACCAGGTTGATCAGCCGGCCGTAATAGGCTCGCAGCGCTTTTTGCTCGGGGCACAAACGCCTGCCGTCATAGCGATGTCCGTTCACCCACTTTGCGAGTTCGGGCATCGACCAGTAATCGAAGATGCTCGTGCGCGCGTCGTCGCCTCCAAATCCTTCCGCGCCCGCGGCCGGTTCGCCGACTTCCTGGCCGCTGTACAGCATGATGGCGCCGCGCGACATGCCATACAAAATCGCGCAAACCGGACGGCCCACGTCCCGGCCCACGCTGCCCCATTCCGATGGCGCCGCCAGCCGGACCTCATCGTGGTTTTCCGCGTAACGCACCGAATTCTGGCAGATGAAATCACCGGCGATCTCCCGGTCAATGTCGTTGGCCCAACCCGAGCCGTCGTAAATTCTCTTGAGCGCGCGGTAAACCGGCGCGTCGTAGACGGCGTCGAAGCCGGCGTTCAGCAAATCGAACATCACGTTTCCCTTGCCCCAGTTCAGGCCGGCGATCACCGGATCGCTTCCGGGCACTTTGCTGGGGTCGTCATCATATGCTTCGCCCATGAAGAAAACGTCCGGCTGCCGCCTCCGCGCCTGTGCGATCGCCCACGACCAGAATTCCGGCGGGACCATGTGCGCCATGTCGCAACGAAATCCGTCCACTCCCATCGATTGCCAGTGCTCGATGACCTGATCCATCTTTTTCCAGGTGTCCGGGATCGCCTTTTCCGGCGCCCAGGCGTTGGGATACTCGCGGACGGATTTAGCTGGATCGGTGAAATCGAAGCCGTAATTCAGTTTCACCGTCTCATACCAATCATTCAGGTGCGGCGTCCAACTCACGACGTTGTTGCCGGTAACGCGGCCGAACGTTTTCTCTCCTTCGAAAAGTCCGTCGCATTTTGCGCCCGGCACCTGGCAAGTCGGGCTCAGGGGCACGCCATCCTCGCAGGTCGGCAGCCGAAGGGGCGGGCCGTTCGCGTCCGGGGTCAGGTAGAAAAAATTATTCTGCGGATCGAAAAATTTGGTGGTGTCATCGCCGGCGCCGTCACAGCCGCAACTGCCGAAATTGCGCTCCGGTTTGATGCAGGAGTCGCAACTTCGCGCCACGTGATTCGGGACAAGATCGATGATCGCCTTGAGCTCATGCGCGTGCAGCCGTTCGAGCAGTTGTCTGAATTCCTTCAGCCGATTGGCTGGTTCCCGCGCGTAATCCAGGCAGACATCGAAGTAGTCCTTGATCGCATACGGACTGCCGGCGAGCCCCTTTAACAAGTCGGTATCGTCCGCGGGCCGGCCGAATTCTGAATAATCGGTCGCCGTCGCCTGCTGCAAGACACCGGTGAGCCAGACATGGGTGAAACCCATCTGCCGGATCGAGCCGAGCGCCGCTCCATTGATGTCCGCGAACCGGCCGGCGCCATTTTCCGCGAGGGTCCCGTTTTGCTTGCGCGTTTCATTCGTATTGCCGAAGAGCCGCACGAACAGTTGGTAGATGCGAATTCTCTCCGACCCGCTGCCGTGGCGGCCACGCCTGGTCAGCAGCGGCGCAGGATCTACCGCCGTGTGCGCTAACGCCTCCCTGTCATCCTGAGCGAAGCGAAGCGAAGTCGAAGGACCCCGTTGAGGGGCGCTCGACGTGCCACGAGGCCCCTCGACCCATTCGGCTTCGCTCAGGGCAGGACTTTCGCTCGGGATGACGGGCTCCAAACGCAATTCGTGGTGATGCGGAATGTATTTATCGCCGATTCCTGAGTCGACCGTGTGGTCCGAGCATCCCCAAAACCAACCCCACCCGTCGTTCGCGTTCGGATCCTTCGCATAGATCGCGAAGTTGATCGTTGTCGCGTCACCCACGAGCGCGCGCGGAATGCTAAAGGCAAATTCACCATCCTGCCCGGATACGCTAAAGCTCTGTGTTCTCTCGCGTTCGCTCCAGCGCCAGCGTTCCCATCTGCGAATCAACGCAACGATCTCGTCGCCCCTTATTTCCGCCGAGAGAAGCAAATCAGCCTTGAACGGCAAAAACACCGTCGATCCCTCCGCATGCCGAGCGAACGGAAGAACCGCCGCGCCAATCTCGCGGCCGGTGCCCACTGCGACGTGAATATTTAACGCATCCTTGCCGGGCGTCGGAGGACGGTAACGAAAAGAAAGCTCGCGCTCAGAGATCGCGACCGAGATTGAGACGCGATCCGAACCGGCAATTGCCTGCTCGCGCAACGTTATCTTCGGCATTCCGCATTATGCCGGATGGGTGGCGGGGCGGGAAGCAGAACGCAAAACTCGACAGCGGAGATTGGTGCTCGGGGGGGGACTTGAACCCCCATGCCTTGCGGCATACGCCCCTCAAACGTACGTGTCTGCCATTTCACCACCCGAGCGTGTGGGAAGCGAGGATAGAGGATGGTAGATAGAAGATGACGGCTCGCAAGTCAGGCCTTCGAACAATGGGAAGATTTTTCTCGCCATCCTGGATTGATTATCACACCGTTAGGCGACCGACAGCCAAAATTCCCAACCCAGGAGGTTCGCCATGGCCGACGCCGACGACAAAAATTTCGATGCTCTCGACCTCGAGAAGCAAAAGCGACTTGCGCTCAATTCTTTGCTCCAGCTTTCCGTTAGCTTTTTCGAAAATGACGTGAAGTTCATGGAATCATTGCAAAAGCTGATGAAGACTTTTGCCGCTGAGGCGGAAAGGGACCCGTCCGTTTTATTTTCCAGTAAAGGAGTCGACGTTGAAGCATTGGTTGCTGCGCTGAAAGCCAAGCCTCAAGCTGCCCCCGGCGGCATCAGCGGACAGGATATTGCCGGCGGGATAGAGTGGCTGGATGATCTCGCGAACTTCATCGAAAAAGCCGGGGAGTTCATTAAAGATGAAAAACGAGTGTTCCTTGCCATCCTGCTGCTGATTTTCTGCAAGGACTCCTGCAAGTGCCTGTGCGATTTCATCAACAAAGAATGAACGCGCCGGCGCCTTTGAAACTGGAAACCGGAACGTAACGTCCGCGGAAGGGGATGTACCTTCTGCCCAGCGATCAGCTTGAAAGGCTTGTCGCCTGTGTCGGCGCGGCATTACCTCGAGAAGCCGCCGGGCTTTTATTAGGCCAGGAATTCCGAAAACGAAGCGTCCTTTTATCGGTCGCCGCGTTATCACCGGAAGAAAATACGCTTTTCTCGTTTCGGATTACAGATGCGAGCATCGACCAGGTAAAGAAATCGCTGACCTCTGGCACTAAGGTCCGCGGATGCTTTCATTCGCACGTCTTCGGTCCGGCACGTCCATCCAAGCGCGACTGCGCAGCGCTGAAATGTCCCGGCGACCTTTGGCTTATTTATTCGGTCCGATCTCGACGGCTGAGGCTTTTCTCCTGGGATGGCCTCCGGTTTCGAACCGAACATTTTCGGATTGCTTTCCGGACACCTCCGCTATCGGCCTGAAAGGCGTTCTAGTATCGCGATCGCAAGATCGGTGTTCGGATTCTTGAAACGAACCTTGAGTCGGATCGGCAAACCTGACAGAAGATCACCTGACATGAAAAAAATCGTCTTCCTTTTTCTTCTCTCCGCGATCGCGCTCGGCGGCTGCAACATGTTCAAGTCCGAAAAAGAAAAGAAGGACGCCGCGGTCAAGAAGCGCGCGAAGGCGGAGCTGCGGGACGAAAATACCGATGTTGATTTTCAGGCATTCGTGGGGCGGCTGAAAAAAGCGGTGGCGGCGCACGATGCGAACACCCTGGCTTCGATGATGACGACGGATTTTGGCTACAGCCTCAATCCGGAAAAATCCGGCGATGGGGTTTTCCAGTATTGGGATGAAAACGGCCTCTGGACGGAGCTCGATGCAATCCTGACGGAGCGTTTCGCGAAGAAAGGCGAATTTTGGGTCGCTCCACCGCAATTCGCCGACGAGTCGCTGCACTACGACGGCTACCGGGTGGGCATCAGGCGGATCGGCGGGAGCTGGAAGTTCGTCTATTTCGTCAACGGCTAGGTGAGACGTGAATGGTGATCAGTGATTGGGGAATTGAAGAGGTCATTTCGCACGGACGAATGGAACCCGAATCACCGATCACGAGTCACGAATCACCATCTTTCCTCGGTTTGCCGCATCGCCCGCCGTTTGTTTTCGTGCGCGAATTGATCAAGTGCGATCCCGGTGTTTTGGCCGAAGCGGTTACCTCGTTTGCCGCGGACGATCCCATCTTTGCCGGTCATTTTCCGGGGAATCCGCTGGTTCCCGGAGTCATCCTGACCGAAGCACTCGCCCAGGCGGCCGGCATCGCGGCGGCATCCGGCTATCCGGAAAATGCGAAGCCGTTGTTTCTTCTTTCCGCGATTCGAAGCATGAAATTCTTTCGGGCTGTCCGACCCGGGGAACGGGTCGATCTTCGCGCTGAAAAGTTGGCGCAGGTGGACGACTTGGTGCAATTTGAAGTCGAAGCCAGCGTCAGCGGCGTGCCGGTGGCGGAAGGCCAGCTGGTCTTGAGCGTGGCGAAGGCCGCGGCCGGGTCCTGAATCAATTTCACTTCATAAAAATCGTGCAAAGCCCAGGGCAAACACAACGACCCCAGTTTGCCGTCATCATTCCCGCTTGCGACGAAGAAGAGTGTATCGGGCCGGTCCTCGATGAGCTTTCAGGCACAATCGATCCTGAAAAATTCGTGATCGCGGTCGGCGTTAACGGATCTTCGGATCGAACGGCGGAGGTGGCGCGGGCCCGCGGCGTGCTGGTGGCCGAAACCAGCGAGCGCGGATACGGTTACGGCTGTCAGAAGGCAATCGATCTGGTGGCGCCGGCCTTTCCGTCTTTGCGCGCTTATATTTTTCTCGCCGGGGACGGCGCGAGCGATCCGCGAGACGTGCGCAAGCTGGTCGCCGCACATGAGCAGGGATACGCGTTCGTGCTCGGGGCCCGCACCGGCCAGTGGCGTAACTGGCGCGTGATGAGGTTCTCGCATGTCATCGCAAACTTCGGGCTGGCCCTCTGGTGCGGAGTCCTGGCGGGCCGATGGTTCAAGGATCTCGCGCCGCTTCGCCTGATCGAGAGCGAGTTATTCGAAGCGATCGCTCCCCAGGAAAAAACATTTGGGTGGACGATCGAAGCCCAGGTGGCCGCGGCGAGATTGGGCGCCGTGATTTGCGAAGTGCCCGCGAGCGAAAGGCCGCGCCTGGCCGGCAAGCAAAAAGTGTCGGGCGTCACGTGGCGGCGGACTTTTGTAATCGGTTGCCGCATTTTGGTGGCGGGCGTCCGGGCGCGATTAAGGTTTCAGCGAAGAACGAACGTTGAATTTGATCGGCCGGAGAAAGAATTCGTCCCGCAACCCCAGCGTGGGTCGTAGCGCGCTTTAAGGCGTGCGGCTTTCAAAACCGCGCGCCCCGACAATCTCCCGTTATTGGCGGGGAGAGCCCTGAGGACTCGGAGTGGCCTGCGGGCTCGGAGTGAGCAAAGGAATCGGCGTGACCGGGGGACTCGCAGGGACCAGAGGGGGGGCTTGCGGGGATTCGAGGTCATAGATGGCCCCCCAAACGCCGGTGGCAACCAACTTTGCCTCCTGTTCCCATGGACGCTTGCTCTGCGCGTAATTGGCCTTCTCCTCTCGACCCCAGAACATGTAACGCGTGCGCAAAGCGCGGGCTTTTTCTTTCCAATCCGGCGCACCTTGCATGAGCGCCGTAAGCTTCGCAGACTCTTCCCCATATTGGAATCCCTGGGTCCAGACATGGCCAGGATACCCGAGGACGACTTTTCGGCCCTGCAACAGAAGATGATGATTGTAGACCGGGAAGGCAGCAAAGCGCGCCTCGACCGGCAATGAACGAACGGCGACACCGATCGCGTCCAACTCAGCACGGTTGGCCAGGCCGAAGCCAGTGCGTCCCGCGGCCAGCCCGCCGAAGAGAGTTATAAAACCCGAGCCGAAAAGGGCTACGCATACGACCGCCCGTATGGGAAATACCCACCGCGAAATGACCTCGCTCCAGAGAAAAGGAAGCACGAGCAGGTAGGCCCAGATGATCAGCTTGATGTTATCCCATTCCCACGGGGCGGTTTTGACCAGGCAGGCGAAAACGAAGAGTGCCACCGCCGGAATGACAAAGGCCAGGGGAGTGGTAACGGGGACTTTCTGCCTCCAATCGCGCTGAAGCAGGATGGTGAGCGGCAAAACCAGCGCCGCCAACGCGACCGGTGGAATAACCGCCAGGGTGACAAACAGGGAGGCACCGAACGAGAAATGAGCAAACAGGCTCGCCAGGGCGACGATCACTAGGGCGAGCGCTCCCAGAAATGCGACGAGGTAGACTTTTAACGGGGCCGGCTCTTCTCTTTGCCTCCAGGCCTGCACTCCCACGATCGACAGTAACGCGAGGATCAAAGGAATGGTGATGCCGAAGTTAATGAACCAGAACTGGAGGACATGTTTTAGCATCCCCAGGAAACCGGTTGCTGGCGCCGCGGCCGCTCCGCCCGGGCTCGCAAAGGCCGCGAGCGGGCGGGCAAAATCGCCGTTGTTCTGGACCCAGTCAGGATTCCACTGCATCACGGATCCGGCGCCAAAGTGATCGGTGACCAGCCAGACGAAAAACGTCGCGGGCAAAAAGGCCGCGCCGGCCAGCCAGATCAATTGCTTGCGCGCGCGGACATTTGGCAACAGAAAGAGAAACAGGAACGCCAGAACCACGCTGAGCGCCATGAACGTGTGAACGTGGAAGAGCGGCATCGTGGCGTAGAGCGAGAGCTCCACCCAAAACGGCAGGGGAGGCCGCGCCGGCGCCGCCGCGCCGGACGCCTCGGTCCGCGGGAAAAATTTCGCGCGCCAATGGTAAAGGAGAAGAAGCCCGACGGGCAAGGCGTAGAGGAGACCGCGCTGTGTGACCAGCATCGCCAGAGCCAGGCTCTTCCAGCCAATAAAAGGAACGCCCTGATAATCCAGCCACTGATAGGCCTTAAAGAACTGAAAACCGGCCACCCCGCCATTAAAGAGGAAGCCGGCGATTGTGAACGTGCCGCCCCAGCGGAAGAGTGCGTAACAGAGTGCGGCCGAGGCCAGCAAGCCGGTCCAGACCAGGCCGCGAATCACGTCCGTTCCCAGGCAAACCAGGAGGGCATTGAAGAGGTCAATGCCCGCGGGATACCTGAGCTTGCTAAAGACATAGATGGGGTTGTCCGGCCAGAGAGCTACGCCGCTGGCAAAGTTGTTTATGTAAGCAAGATGAAGCGACAGGTCCCCGAGATTATTGGGGGACTGGATCTTGAGTTCATTGCCGTCAATGAACAGGACGTTGCAGAACGAGCGAATGGCGAAGATGGCGAAAACCGCGACCACCAGCCAAAACCAAATCGATCGATATTTTTGGGGGGCTGGGATAATGAGGGAGGAGATGACGAAAATGGGAAACATGAGCCAAAGCCAGATCGACCATCGTCCGGAGATGATTGCATTGAGGGTGGCGATAACGAAGACGCCAACTACGAGCGAAAGCCAGATCGAGCGGTACTTGCGGAGCACTGGAATATTGGCGGCCGGAGGCGTGGTATTCGGCGTTACCTCTTGCAATGGCGTATGGTAAGTTCCCCAAAAGGCCAGGAGCGCAGCGACCAGGCCAAGCAGCACAGCTGCAAGTGCGACCGTCTTATTCAGGCCGTGACCGGCGATCCCCATCAGGAGACCGCAGACCGTCGACACGTTAACGAAAGTCAGTCCCGCCGACAGCCACTTCATATCGGCGGGTTATCCTCGAGCCGAATCATGGAGTAGCGGCAGCTGGTTTGCCAGTGAACTCTGGCGTCCGGCCCGGAAATAAGCTCTGAAAGACGCTCGCCTTCAGGTAAAGCTTGGAATAGTCCTGATAAGGGCGAATTGTCATGAGCTCCGTATAATAGATGTCGGTGAGCTTGCGTTCGACGTCTTGTATCTTGTTTTCCTGCACAATCAGAAAGTCGCCGTCGACCTTGTCGGGCATATTGCCCTGTTCATAGTAGCCCACTCTGGTAAAATCGCCCAGGATCCACGGGAGAGGGTAGGTGCTGCCCCGGATCAAGTGCCCTACCAGCTGGTAGTTGGTGGGGTCTCGCTTGGCCAGCGTGAGCAAGGGATCGGTCAGCTTGTAGATGTCGTTGTAGGTCTGGACGTAGACATAGGGTTCCTCAAAGGAGCTGCACCGGAAAAAATTCAAGCGGATGCTGGTAATGAGCGAGACCCAAAGGACAAGGCCAAGGCTGATGTTGGCGGCCAGGCGATACTTCATGGGAACAACCAGGAGGGTGGCGCCAAAAATGAAGAAAAGCGGCCAGATGAAACTGATGATGCACCACGGAGTCTTATAATTGACGATGCTGTAAGCGGCCAGTGTCCCGACACCGTAAACGGCGAGGTAGCGCAAGCTGATGTTCTTGATGAACGGGATATAGAGAGAGAAGAGGAGTCCCAGAAGGATTGGGAGTTCATATCTGAAGATGAGCTCGAGCCAATACTTCCATGGTTTCTCGTGCCCGGCGCCGGACTGGCCGGTCTTAAACCACGTCTCGAAGGTTAGATAAAGGCCTTTTACTCCGGGCCAGTTGAAGAAAGTGCCCGAATAGAAGAAAACGATCGCCGCGGCGGCGACGGCTACGACAAGGAGAAGATCGAGATAAGTCCACGTTTGCCGGGACGGCTTATTGTTGGGCACGCGATTAAGGAGATGGGAAAACCAGGTGACAACCGCCGCAATGGCGGCGCAGCCGACGTGAATAATGTAAGTCTCCTTGGTCAGGATCATCCCGGCCAATCCCATGCCCAGGCACCAGAGATAATTTGCGGTGCCGCGCCGCCACAATCCCAGCAAGCCCAGGATGAAAAGCATGGAGAAGAATTGCAGCCAGATTTCGTGAATCGAATAACGGCCGTAGAAGACAAACCCGGGGGAGACGGCCATCGCGAACGCGGCCAGCCGGCTGATATTGCGTCCGACGAAGGGTTCGAATTTGAGCGTCAGATAGACGCAAACCATGCTGACCATGACCACGGGCAGGCGCAGGGCCCAGATGTTTCGCCCCAGTAAGGTCTCCGAGAGAAAGAGAACGTAGAAATGAAGCGGGCCATGATAATTCGTCGGGTCGTATCGGTAAAAGCCGTTCTTGACCATTTGATCGACGAACCAGCCGTTGATTCCCTCGTCGAAGTGGGGCGGCTTCATCCCGAGCAGGAAAAGGCGCAAAAAGGCGGCGAGCCCGATAATCGCCCAGGGCACCCAATCAATTTCCGCGGCGCGCTGTTTCAGATCGGCCAGCCGTTCGCTCCACGTGGGAAAAACTGCTAGCGCGCTCTCCGCTCCGCTGCTAGGACTCGCTTCCATGCGCATACTAGTGACCGGTGGCTGTGGATTCATCGGGAGCAACTTTATTCGGTATATTTTGCAACATTACAAGCCTGCTTCGGTGAGCAACGTCGATGTCCTCACCTACGCCGGGAATCTCGCGAATCTGGACGGCGTAGCCGAGGAACATGGCGAGCGTTACGAATTTTTCAAAGCAGATATTGCAAATGCCGATCAGATGGACGCGCTCATGACCGAACACTCGTTCTACGCGGTCGTGAACTTTGCCGCGGAGTCGCACGTCGACCGCAGCATCAATTCACCCCAAAACTTCATCCATACGAATGTCGTCGGCACGACTGTGCTCCTCGATTCCGCCCGGCGGCATGGCGTGCAGCGCTTCATCCAGGTGTCGACCGATGAAGTCTATGGCTCGCTGGGCGAGACGGGAAAGTTCACCGAGCAATCACCGCTCGAGCCGAGTTCTCCCTATTCCGCCAGCAAGGCGGGCGCCGATTTGGTGGCGCTGGCCTGCCACAAGACCTTCGGCCAGGAAGTGATCGTGACCCGCTGTTCGAACAACTACGGGCCGTATCAATTCCCCGAGAAATTGATCCCGCTCATGATCATCAATGCCATGCGCGATCAGCCGCTCCCGGTGTACGGCGACGGCTTGAACGTGCGCGATTGGATCCATGTGGAAGACCATTGCGCGGCGATCGTCTCCGCGCTGTTCGAGGGGAAACCGGGGAGCGTGTATAATTTCGGGGGAGACAGCGAGATGCCGAATCTGGAGACGGTGAAACTGATTTTGCGGCAGCTCGGCAAACCGGAGAGCCTGATCTCCTTCGTGACTGACCGGCTTGGACACGACCGCCGTTACGCGATCGATTCTTCGTTCGCCCAGCGCGAGCTGAAGTGGAAACCGCTCCACAACTTCAAGGAAGGCCTGGAAACGACGATCGATTGGTATGCCAGCAATCCCGCCTGGTGGGAACCGCTCCTCGAGCGGACCGGCCGTCATTGATCAACAAGGAGCGGTGGTTTCAAAACCACCGGAGCGCGCGCGTAAGGAGCGCTCCCTTTTCTGCTGTCGAAGTCTCCGCGCCTGCATGCCGGAGTTTCTTCTTGTGCTTAAACAGTTAAGGCGTAAAAAGGGGTCCGTTTCTTTGGCCCAGTTGCCCGCTAGCCAGGCAATCTCGAACGTCCCCGATCCCTCACTCTTTGAATGAACGCCAAGAAATCCGGATCGAGAAGTATTGGCAAGCTGCCGCGTAACCAAGGAAAAATGCGCTTTCACAAGTTGATGAAGATGGCTGCGATACTCTTATTGTCGTTCCTGGCAGTAGAAGTGCGAGCGCAGTCCGCTTTGGACGGCTTCGATCCGAACGTGAGTGGCTCGGTCTACGCCGTTGCGGTGCAACCGGACGGCAAAATTCTTCTCGGCGGCGATTTCCACTCGCTCGCGCCGAACGGCGGGCCGGCGGTCACGCGTAACTGTATTGCCCGGTTGAACCCGGACGGTACGCTCGACGCCACCTTCGATCCGAATGCGGGCGAATTCGGCGGGCTTACGGTGATGTCAATTGCGCTACAGGCAGACGGCAAGATTTTGGTGGCCGGCAACTTCTCCAGCATCGGCGGGCAGACGCGCAATTACCTCGCGCGGCTCGATCCCGTAACCGGCTTGGCCGATTCGTTCAATCCGAACCCGAATAACAGTGTCAATTGCATCGCGGTGCAGGCGGACGGTAAGGTTTTGGTGGGCGGCCAGTTCAGCAGCATTGGCGGCCAGCAGCAGAGCTCGATTGCCCGGCTTGATCCTGTGACCGGACTACCGGATTCGTTCGACCCGGAAACGGGCGGTGCTGTCGGTTCCATCGTCGTCCAGCTGGACGGCAAGATTTTGATCGGCGGCGGTTTCCTCACGGTTGGAGGCCAGACTCGCCAGAGTATTGCTCGGGTGAACGCGAACGGGACGCTTGACGTCGCTTTCAACTCGGGCACGGGTGGTCTGGTCAAGACCATCGCCGTGCAGGCGGATGGCAAGGTTTTGGTAGGCGGCTGGTTCACGAGCGCCCGTGCCCAGGCAGGAAACTATATTCCGCGAAATTATATTGCGCGGTTGGACGCCACGACCGGCGCCGTTGATTCGTTCGATCCAAACGCGGAGGATTTTGTCTATTCGCTTGCTGTGCAAACGGATGGCAAAATTTTGGTGGGTGGCGACTTCTCCGCTATTGGCGGACAGGCGCGCAGTAGAATTGCCCGGCTTGATCCCACGAGTGGGCTAGCCGATTCATTCGATCCGATCGCTGACGCTAGTTCTATTCGTGCAATCGTAGTGCAGGCGGATGGCAAGATTTTGCTGGGTGGCTACTTCTTACAGGCCATCGGCGGCCAGCCGCGCAACGGTATGGCCCGGCTGGAAACCGACGGGAAACTCGATCGAACGCTCAATCTCGGCACCGTTGGCTTCCAGGTTTTCGCCGCAGCGGTTCAGCCGGACGGGAAAATTCTTATTGGAGGCGCTTTTAGCACCGTTCTGGGCGTGACGCGCAACAACATCGCGCGATTAAATACGGATGGCACCCTCGACACCGCCTTCGACCCGAACGCGAGCAGCAACGTATTTGCAATCGCGGTCCAGCCGGATGGCAAAATTTTGGCCGGTGGTGCTTTCGGCAGCATCGGCGGGCAGACGCGTCGCCGAATTGCCCGGCTCGATGCCGTCACGGGCCTCGCTGATTCGTTCGACCCGGACGCAAGCAGTAATGTCCTTTCACTGGCGGTCCAGGCGGACGGAAAGATATTAGCGGGCGGTCAGTTCACGGCGATTGGCGGAGGTCCGCGGACCGGACTCGCCCGGCTCGATTCCGCGACCGGTCAGGCCGACTTATCGTTCAACCCGAACCCGAATGATTCCGTTTTCGCGATCGCGGTGCAGACGGACGGAAAAATCCTGGCTGGCGGCCAGTTCTCGGGCATCGGTGGGCAGGGCCGCGCCCGCATCGCCCGGCTTCATGCCAGTAACGGCCTCGCTGATTCGTTCAACCCGAATGCCAATCTCAATGTCCATTCAATCGGAGTTCAGCCGGACGGCAAGATTTTGGCAGGCGGCAACTTCACCAACATCGGCGGGCAACCGCGCAGCAGGATGGCTCGGCTCGATGGCCAGACGGGCCTGGCCGATTCGTTCAATCCCAGCGCGAGCAGCGTCGTTTTCTCAATCTTAGTGCAGGCGGATGGCAAGATTCTAGCGGGCGGTTTTTTTAACGGCGTAAACAGCATCGGCGGACAAACGCGTAATCGCATCGCCCGACTCGATGCCACGACGGGATCGGCGGATTCGTTCGACCCGAATGCAGACGATGCGGTCAATGCAATCGCGCTCCAGGCGGACGGGAAAGTCATAGCTGGGGGCGAGTTCGCAACCATAGGCGGACAACCGCGCAGCCTTCTCGCTCGTTTGAACAACGACACCGCCGCGCTTCAGAGCCTGGCTGTGACCCAAACAACCGTTGGCTGGACACGCGGGGGCTCCAGCGCGCAATTCACGCGCGTTACCTTTGAGTCTTCCACCGACAATGTGATTTACGCTCCTCTGGGCAATGGGACGGCGGCTGGCAGTAGCTGGACCCTGACGGGTTTGAACTTGCCCACCGGACAGAACCTCTACATTCGCGCTCGCGGTTTTTATCGCAGCGGCCACCAGAACGGCTCGGAAAGCATCACGGAATCAGTTCGGAGTGTTTTTCTGGCCGCGTCGACTGGAACGCCAACTCCTTCTCCTACGCCGCCCCTACCGACACCCACCGCCACACCGAGTGGCACTCCGACTCCGACAGCGACGCCGACAGGAACTCCGCCTCCCACACCTACAGCTACGCCCAGCGCGACTCCTACTACTTTGGGGAATATCTCAACCCGCCTTCGCGTGGAAACGGGCGACAACGTCCTCATTGGCGGATTCATTGTCACGGGCACGCAACCGAAGAAGATCATCGTGCGCGCCATCGGCCCGTCGCTGCCTCTTGCGGGAGCGCTAGCCGACCCTGTCCTCGAGCTGCGTAATTCTTCCGGCGGTCTCATCGTTTCCAACAACGACTGGAGAGACGACCCGCTTCAGGAATCCGAAATCATCGCGACGGGCATTCCACCCGCGAACAACTTGGAATCGGCCATCGTGGCGACGCTGCCGGCCAACGGCTCGGCTTACACCGCGCTCGTGCGCGGAGTGAACAACGGGACGGGGATCGGCGTGGTGGAAGCGTACGATTTGGATCAAACGGCTAATTCGAAGCTGGCGAACATCTCCACCCGCGGGCTGGTGCAGACAGGGAACGACGTCTTGATCGGCGGGCTGATTGTGCTGGGGCAAAATCCGCTCAGAGTGATTGTGCGCGCGATCGGCCCATCGTTGCCCTTATCGGGAGCGTTGGGAAATCCGACGCTGGCTCTGCACGACGGGAATGGCACTCTTCTCGTTTCCAATGACGATTGGAGAGACGATCCCGTGCAGGAATCCGAAATCATCGCGACCGGCATCCCGCCTTCGAACGACCTGGAATCGGCTATCGTGCGAAATCTAACGCCTGGTGTTTACACCGCGATTGTCCGCGGCGTGGACAACACGACCGGAATCGCGGTCGTGGAGGTGTACGGGCTGAACTAACGAAAGCAGTAAGCCTTTCCGTCGGCGCAAAACGCCCATGTCATAAGAACGCTCTCCCAAGATATGAAACCGCTCGTTTCTTTGTTTCGAAATGCTGCCGCGACCATTTTGCTCGTGGCCTTTCCTGCCCTCGCGGCCACTTTTACCGTAACAAATACCGATGACGCCGGACCCGGCTCGTTGCGGCAGGCCGTCAGTGACGCCACTGCCGCCGGGGGCAATAATACGATTGTTTTCTCGTTCCCCGGTGTGGGACCGCAGATCATTGGGCTGCAATCCCGCCTTGTTCTAAATACCGACCTTTCCATTCTGAACGATCGCGCCGGCGACGTTCCCCTGACGATCAAAGCGGATCCGCCGCCGCCACAAACCTTCGACAACATTTTCCACGTCTGGCCCGGCCGTAAGGTGGTCATCACCGGGGTAACGATCAGCGACGGTATTTACACAGGCATCCAAAACGAAGGCGACCTTGCGCTTCGTAACTGCACTCTGAGAGATAACGAAGGCAATCAAGGTGGCGCGATTCGCAGCACCGGTAATTTGACCATGAGTAACTGCACCGTGAGGGATAACTCTGCCACCCTTGGTGGAGGCATCCACAACAGCGGCGGCAGGGCCACTCTGTTTGATTGTGTGGTGAGTGGGAACCATGCCGGCAACGGCGGGGGAATTCACAATGATGGCAGCGACGGAATCATCAGCGAGCCGCGCATTGCGGACCTGACCCTCATCAACTGCGCGGTGACAGACAACTGGGCCGATGACGGGATGGGCGGTGGTGGCGGCGGAATTGTTAATGTTGGCTCGTCCGGTGGGGCCTTCCTGACCCTGGTCAATTGCACCTTTAGCAACCAGCGATCAGCCAGTAACCAGGGCGGCGGCGGCGCCCTTCTGAACAGCGGACCTGATGGCCGGGCCACGCTTGTGGCGAGGAACTGCACCTTTACCGACAATCAGGCCCGAGGTGGCGGAGCTTTTTACGACTATGGGTCTGTTTCTGGCTCCGTGACCCTCGACAATTGCACTTTCAGTGGGAACGCCGCGATCACTGACGGTTTTGGCGGCGGTGGCGCCATCCATGCCAATTACCAATACATACCTGGAACTCGGGTCCTTCTCAGGCTGAACAATTGCACGTTTAGTGGTAATTTCGCGAGCGCCACCGACGGGACCCCTTACTCTGGGGGCGCCATTTCCTGTGTCGGCCAGGGGCCCAGGGTGGAGGTTACTAACACACTTTTCCGACGCGGGAACAGCGGCCGAAATCTCCTTAGTGGCGGGGCGACATTCACCTCGCTTGGACACAACCTGAGCGACGATGACGCTTCCGGAGATGGCGGGCCTGGGCCTGGAGGGTTGCTTAATGGCCCCGGCGACATCCGCAATACGGACCCGCTGCTTGGTTCGCTCGCGAATAACGGAGGTCCCACCCAGACGCACGCCCTCCTCCCGGGAAGCGTTGCGATCGGCTCGGGGAATGACGCCACGGCGCGGCCGCGAGACCAGCGTGGGTATACGCGCAGCGGAACCAGCGATATCGGCGCTTATGAATCCGGCGGTGCTATCCCTGTGGCAAGATTGGCCAATATCTCCACCCGTGTCCGATGCCAAACGAACGACAGGGTTTTGATCGCTGGCTTCATCGTCACCGGCACGCAGGGAAAGAGAGTTCTTCTGCGTGCGATCGGACCTTCGCTGGCCGGGGCGACTCATTTGGACAATCCTACCTTGGAACTCCACGACTCGTCGGGCCAGGTCCTGGCGTTCAATGACAACTGGGTGGATGCATCCAATCGCCAGGAGATTATCGACAGCACGATCCCGCCGGCACATGATTTGGAGTCGGCCATCCTGGTGACATTACTTCCCGGCGCCTACACGGCGGTTGTCAGCGGGGTGAATAATTCGACCGGCATCGCGCTGGCCGAGATTTACGATCTGGATTCGAGCACCGAATCGAGGCTCGCAAATATCTCCACCCGCGGGTTCGTTCAAACCGGAGACAACGCAATGATCGGCGGCTTCATCGTCGTGGGCCCCGACAGTCAACCGGTCGTCATCCGTGCGCTCGGCCCCTCGTTGCCCGTGGCGGGACCGTTGGCCGATCCCGAATTGGAGCTGTACGATAACAACGGCAGTCTAGTCGCAGCTAACTACGATTGGACCACGGATCGGACGGAGGTTCTTGCTACCGGCGTGGCGCCCTCGCACGAACTGGAGTGCGCCCTTATGGCTTTGCTCGTCCCCGGGAATTATACAGCTATTGTCCGCGGGACCGAGAACACGACTGGCCTGGCACTGGTGGAAGTGTACGGGGTGAATTAACCTCGTTCTCATCACAGGAGCCAAAACAAGCACAGGTTGAGATTTAAGGCTGGCACCTGACGCCATCTCAACGGAAGTTCTTCGCCCCCGGCCATGAAGACATACAGCGCACTGATCGCTCTCCTGCTTTTCGCCGCAATGCGTGGCGCCGCTTTCGCCGAGACCGTTGTTTTGTTGCCGCAAAAGGACAACACGCTTTATGAAGATCCTTTCGGTTCGTTGAGCAACGGCCAGGGCTTTTATTTTTTTACTGGAAAGACTGCCGCGGACAGCCTGCGCCGGGGATTGATCGCGTTCGATTTTTCTTCGATTCCCCCCAATGCGACAATCACGGGGGCGACGCTCACCATGTTCGTGTCCCTCTCCCATGGGAGTTCCGTGTCGGTCTCGTTGAGCAGAGCGTTGCGCGATTGGGGTGAGGGTGCTTCCGACGCCGGCGAGCCCGGCGGCGCCGGCGTCCAATCGGAGACTGGCGATGCTACCTGGATCCACACTTTCTACGACACCAGTTTTTGGCTCGCTTCCGGGGGCGACTTTTCATCCACGCCCAGCGCGACCACTACAGTCGGTTCGGACAACACAACCTACACGTGGAGCGGCAGCGGATTGCTCGCGGACGTGCAGGCGTGGGCTTCCAACCCTGCGAGCAACTTTGGATGGATGATTCGCGGCAATGAAAACGTCGCGGGAAGGGCGCAGCGCTTTAACAGCAGCGAAAACCCCAGTAATCCGCCGCAATTGACTGTCACCTATCAGCCTTCTACCCAGACTCCGACGCCTACTCCCACTCCCACACTAACCCCAATTCCCACCGCAACGCCCACGCCAACTCCCACTTCAACCCCAATCCCTACCGCAACGCTAACCCCCACCGCAACTGCGACTACAACACCAGCGCCCACCTCAAGCCCAACGCCTGCTGCCACCCCGACCCCTACACCCACGGCCACCCCGACTCCGACAGTTCCACCCAGCGCCTTGGGAAATATCTCAACCCGCTTGCGCGTTCAGACCGGCGACAATGTGATGATTGCCGGGTTTATCGTCACTGGCACCCAGCCGAAGCAGGTCATCCTGCGCGCTCTCGGCCCCTCGCTGCCTCTCGCGGGAGCGTTGGCCGATCCTGTCCTCGAGCTGCGGGATTCCTCTGGTGGTCTTATCTTTTCCAACGACAACTGGCGGGACGGAGGCCAGGAAGCGGTGATCATCGCGACAACGATTCCACCGAGCAACGACTTGGAATCGGCCATCGTGGTTTTTCTCCTGGAAAACGCCTCCGCCTACACCGCCATCGTTCGGGGAGTGAACAACGGGACCGGGATCGGATTGGTGGAATTATATGATCTGGATCAGACGGTGGATTCCAGGCTGGCGAATATCTCGACCCGCGGCTTTGTCGAAACGGGCGACAACGTTCTCATCGGCGGATTGATTGTGCTGGGACAAGATCCACTGAGAGTAATCGTGCGTGCGATCGGCCCCTCCTTGCCCGTGCCGGGAGCGCTGCAAGATCCGACGTTGGATTTGCACGACGGCAACGGCGCATTGATCGCCTCCAACAACAACTGGAGAGACGACTCCGCGCAGGAATCCGAGATCATCGCGACCGGCATCCCGCCCTCGAACGATCTGGAATCGGCGATCGTGCGAGATCTTGCACCCGGCAATTACACCGCAATCGTGCGCGGGGTGAACAACACGACCGGCGTGGCGCTGGTGGAGGCTTACGATTTGGAATAAGGCAGCGTTTCAGGGCCGGCTGTTCGCGTGAATTGGGCTTGCTGCGTCAAAAGCGCCCAAGCTATCGTGGCCAGAACCAAACTCGGCGGCGCAGTTCGCGACCTTGCGGCAGATGAGGATTAAAATATGAGAGATTTCCAACTGAGATTCACTCGCCTCCGGCTCCTGACCGTTTCCCTCCTGCTTGCCTCCTGCCAATTCCTGCCGGGTGCGCCAGAGGCCGGCTGGTCCAGCAGTCCCGATCTTCCCTTCGACCTGGTTCGGGCGACCGGCGTTTATTTCCCAGCGAACGGGCGCTTCTATGCCATGGGCGGCCGGATGAGCGACACCTTTGGCTCGGACATGACGACACCGTACGAATACAATCCGAAGACCAACACCTGGGCCTTTAAGACCGCGCCCTTCCCGGATAATCAGGTCAGTAATATGGCTTGCGGCGTTCTGACGGCGGGCCGCAAGCCCTACATCTATTGCGTCGGCGGTACGTCTGCCGGCGGCACCACGACAGCGACCAAGCGCGTTTTCCGTTATGACCCGGCGACCGACACGATTCAGAGTGCGGGCCTTGATCCATGGAACGAGAGCGCCCCCGACACCGTGCCTGGCGGTTTCGCGGTCGTGCAAAATAAGCTCTACCTTTTGGGTGGCCTCACCGTGGGCAGCGGGGTGACCAATCGCATCTTCGAGTTCAACCCGGGCAATTCGATCGGTTCACAGTGGACGCAGAAGGCGGCAACACTGCCCGTGGCGCTGGGTTTCGTCCCGGCGACTGCGATCGGGAATCTCATTTACACGGCTGGCGGTTCCACCCTCGCGCCGTGCGCACTTTTAGAGACGAACAACTCCTACGTTTACGATCCCGTGAAGGACTCTGTTTCACCCATCGCGAAGATACCGAGAGCGACTGGCGAGACGCGGGCGGTGACGGTCGGCGACGAGATGTGGGTCCTGGGCGGCGGGAGAACGGTGTCCAACCGATCCACCGAAGTGAATATCTATGACCCGTCGACCGGGCAATGGAGAGTGGGTTTACCTTTCAGGACTGGACAGCGCAACTTCGCGGCAGACAGCGACGGCGTCCGTGTCTTCCTGGCCGGCGGTTACAATTTCACGTCGATTCCGCTCAAGGCGACGCAAGTTTACGGCAATGTCTCGCAATTGGATTCCTCATCCATTCCCTTCCCGGCCGCAAAAACGGGCAAGGATTCGACAGCGGAGCCGTGATCCCACTGCTCTTCCGGAAGGTTACATTTTCGTTAAACGTCATCGACGCGAGGATCAATGCTAGGGCTCTCCGTTGAAGATTTGCACGAGGCCAGTGGCTTTATCGTCGATGTCGTGCTTCTGCTCGGTGCTATTGGAGCCGCGATAAAATTTCGCCTCTTCAACATTCTTGGCTTCCGTTGGCGCTCCGATTTGAAGTGTGCCCATTACCCACTTCCTAACTCTTCAGTCATCTTCGCCGCTGACTATACCGTCAACAATGCCGGGCAGCGCCCTCTGCGATTGAAGAATGTGACAATCCGGCTTACCGGCGCGCGTCAGGAAGGCACTCTTCTTGAACCAGATGAGAATCGGATATTCGCCACGCGCATCTTCGAGTCCGACGATCCCGCTTTGAAGGGACGACTGTTCGAAATTGAACCGGGCGAGCAGACGATCTTTACACTTCGTGCAAAACTGCCCAGTCTTGACGAGGCCGTCTTCATCCTTTGTGAATTCTCGCTCGAGCAGAAATGTAAACCAGGTACATTTCGAGGCTTTTACGCCAAGGCAAGTCTAACAAGACCAGACCCTCTGGGTGAGCTTTCGAGTTAGAAGGATGCGACGACACGATCAGGAAGATCCGTCCGCAGCATAGCCAACACGACCGACGTGGTGCGGCATTAGGCGAAGCTTGCGGGTTCAATCAACCCGTTTCGCCTCTGGCTGGTAAGGACGAGACTCCTCGAACCGGAGCACCTCCTTGACGCTGCCGCATTCCTTTTGAATCTGTCGGATGGAGATGAGCCGGCGAGTTGTCATTATCGGAGCCGGTGGCCGCTTGGGCGCGGCCCTCGCTCGTGAGTACGCCCGCGACGTTCAGGTGATCGGGTTCAGTCGTGCTCAGCTCGATCTCGGTGCACCGGATCAGTTGCGCTCAACGCTGGAAGGCCTGGAGTTCGATGCGCTAATCAACGCGGCGGCGCAGACGAACGTCGATCGTTGCGAGACCCACCAGGAGGAAGCGTTTGCGCTCAACGCGGAAGCGCCGCGCGTGATCGCGGCCATTTGTCGCGCGAAAGCGGCGCGATTCATTCATATCAGCACCGATTATGTTTTCGACGGCGAAAAGCGTGAGCCTTACACCGAGGAAGACGAGGCGCGGCCGATCAGTGTTTACGGAGAATCGAAGCGGGAAGGGGAGCGCCGCGCGCTCGAGGCAAACGATCGGGCGCTGATCGTGCGCGTTTCCTGGGTCTTCGGGCCGGATCGGCCAAGCTTTGTCGACGCCATTTTGAAAAAAGCGCGGGACCAGGAAGAGATCTCCGCGGTGGCGGACAAGTATGCCACGCCGACGTCCACGCTGGATATCTGCGCTCTGCTCCGGCCCTACCTTGGAGACCATCAGGAAGGCGGGCTGCTCCACCTGGCAAACACCGGCGAATGCAGCTGGCAGGAATATGCGCAATGGGCGCTCGATTGTTGTCACGCGGAAGGAATTCCGATGAAGGCGAGCAAGGTCGGCGCCGCCTCGCTGACCGACATGACAGGCTTCCTCGCGAAACGGCCGGTTTACAGCGTGCTCTCGAGTGGGAAGTACGAACGCGCGACGGGACAAACTCCCCGTTCGTGGCGCGACGCCGTGGCGGAATACGTGCGCGATCACGTCCGATGAGGCGCTCCAGGCGCTTCTGCATTCAAAGGCGGTTTGGAAACCGCCGCTCCTTGTTGTAGAGATCAGGGCGTGGAGACCGGGACCGTTATTGCAGCCGCACAGCGTGCTTCGTCGCCGCTGACGGCAGCGACCACACCGGCGATGATCGCCGTGCGCGATTTGACGAAGAAAATCGGCCGCCAGGAAATCCTGCGCGGCATCGACTTGACGGTGGCGAAGGGCGAGACGCTCGTGATTATCGGCCGAAGCGGCGGCGGCAAGAGCGTTCTCTTGAAGCATCTCATCGGATTGCTCCAACCGGATGGAGGCGAGATCTGGATCGACGGTCAAAACATTATCGGATTGAGCGAACGCAAGCTGGCCGCGATTCGCCGGAAAGTTGGGATCCTGTTCCAGGGTGGGGCGCTCTTCGACTCGATGACCGTCGAGGAGAATATTGCGTTTCCCTTGCGCGAGGCTGGAGAGCGCGATCGGAAAGTGATCCGCGAGAAAGTCACCGAAATGCTCGAGGTGATGGAAATGGAGGGGCAGCAAAAGAAGATGCCGGTGAACCTGAGCGGCGGCATGAAAAAGCGAGTCGGCCTGGCGCGTTCCATCATCCGCCGGCCCTCCTGCATTTTATATGATGAACCGACCTCCGGCCTCGACCCCGTCGTTTCCGACAGCATCAATCGATTGATCCGCCGCTTGCAGGAGCGCTTTCATGTCACGAGCATTGTCGTGACCCACGATATGAAAAGCGCCTTTCATCTCGCCGACCACATCGCCTATTTGCATGAAGGCCGGATTTATTTTTACGGGTCTCCCCAGGAACTCCAGGCCTCCGGCGATCCACTTCTCCAGGATTTTTTGCTCGGGCGCTCGGAGGTTCCGATCTGAGGGAGAACGTCGAATCTGCTGACGTGTCCGCTAAACACGTGTTAAAATCGGCTTGAGACAATGGCGACAAATCAAACCGACAAGGCGGTGGAACTGAAAGTGGGCGCGTTTGTCTTTGTCGGTCTCCTGGTGCTGGCGGCGCTGGTCATTCAGTTCGGTCGTGTCGGCGAAGGCTTCAAGACCTACTACGGGCTGACGGTGCGGTTCCCGGATGCGAGCGGTCTGCTCAAGGGCTCCGACGTTTTGCTCGCGGGCGCGAAAATCGGCCGCGTCTCGGGCGGGCCCCGGTTGACCGGGACGGGGCAGGGAGTGGATGTGCCGCTGCGGATTTTCGATTATGTGAGAATTCCGGAAGGCAGCAAGTTCACCGTCGGCAGTTCGGGCCTTCTCGGCGATCGCTTTGTGGCTGTGACCATGCCGCCGGGCGAGCCCTCCGCGTTCATCGCCAAAAACGCATCGATCGACGGAACTCGTGAAACCGGCCTGGATGATTTGACGCGCGAGGGCGGCTTTCTAGTGGGTGATTTGCGCGGAGCCGTCCAGAATATCAACGCGACCATCAGCCGCTTGAACGACCAGGCCCTTTCGCCTGAGAACATGCAAAATCTCAAAGCGAGCGTCGAACACCTGAATGCCGCGACCGCCGCGCTGGCCGAATCGTCGAAGAAAATCGATGGCGTGCTCGAGAAAGCGGACGGCACGATGGGTTCCGCCAAAAAAGCGGCGGATGACGTGCAGGTGGCGATTGTCGATGCCCGCAAAACGATTCAAGCCGCCACGCAGGTCATGCAGGAGGCCACGCAGGGGAAAGGATTGCTCGCGGCTTTGTTGACGAACCAGGAGCTGGCCAAAGATTTGCGCGCGCTCGTCAGTAACCTGCGCGCCCACGGAGTTCTCTTCTATCGGGACAGCGCGGCCAAGGCCGAGGCGCGCGCCGCCGCGGAGAAACCCCGGAGCAACCCGCGTAAGAGTGGGGGACGTTGATGACGCCGCTGCTGACTCTCAATTTGCTCCGGGTACTTTTTCTGACCTTCTGCGCCGCGATCGGCGGAATCGTCACCCTGGAGACGCAGAAGACCTCCATCCCGGGGATTCTCATCGGCGCGCTCTTCGCCCTCGTCCTGGTCCTGGTGGATCGATTGCTCAAGGGCTTTTCGCTGCGCGCTTTTTCCTCCGCTACTTTCGGCCTGCTCCTCGGGTTGCTCTTTGCGAATCTGCTCATGGGCTCGCAAATATTGCGTTATCAAAGCGAAACGACCCAATGGGCGTTGCGTCTGGTTGTTTATTGCTCCTTCGCTTACCTGGGCATGATGCTGGCCATGCGCAGCAGCCGCGACGAATTCTCGCTCATCATCCCTTATGTTCGCTTCGCCCGGGAGACGACCCAGCATGAGCCGCTGCTCGTCGACACCAATGTGATCATCGACGGCCGGATCGCCGATCTTTGCGCCACCGGCTTTCTCAGCCGATCGCTCATCGTGCCGCGATTTGTCCTGGGAGAATTGCAAACGCTGGCGGACTCGCGCGATCCGATCAAGCGCGAGCGCGGCCGCCGCGGCCTCGAGATATTGAATCAGCTCCAGCGCTCGACCGACATCGATCTGACCATCCACGACTCGGCGGGGGACGACGCCGACCTCGCGACCGATGCGCGTCTCGTGCGCACCGCAAAACTGCTCCAGGCCCGCCTTCTAACGAACGACACCGCGCTCTGCCAGGTGGCGCGTTTGCAGCAGGTTCAGCCGCTGAACCTGAGCGATCTTACCCGTGCCTTGCGGCCTAACGTAGTGGCCGGCGACGAACTGGAGCTCAATCTCGTAAAAGAAGGCCGCGAGGCGCATCAAGCGGTCGGCTATCTCCCGGATGGAACGATGATTGTCGTGAACCACGCGCGCATGAGACTGGGCAACGTGGCCACCGTGGTGGTTTCAAGCGCCCTCCAAACCGGAGCGGGCCGGTTGATCTTTGCCGAGCTGAAAGAGAACGCAAAGAGCGCCTAGCCCAACACGGAGGGACGAGCTTCTGCTCGTCCCCCTCCTTCGGTGAACGCGCGGCAACTCAGTTAGGGACGTGCGGAAGCCCGTCCCTCCGAATTGAAAAAGACGCGCCTGTCCTGCGATGCTTGCTCTACAATCCGACCGCCTTGCGCACGCGCGCCATCACCTTGTCCGCTGCTTCGTTCGCCCGCTGCGCGCCACTCGCCAGCACGTTATCCACGTAGCTCGGATCAGCCAGAATTTCCGCTCGCCGTTTTCGCATGGGTTCGAAGTAATCCCAAAGCTTGGCGAATAGTTGTTTCTTGAAATCGCCGTAGCCGGTGCCGCCGCGCCGAAATGCTTCACGCATCGCAGCGCTTTCCTCTTTGGTGGCGAACAGGGAATAAAGCTGGAAGATCGTGGAACGGTCCGGATCCTTCGGCGCTTCGATTGGGCTGGAATCGGTGACGATGCTCATGACCTGCTTCCGCACTTCCTTTTCATTGCCGAAAATGTCGATCGTGTTTGCGTAGCTCTTGCTCATCTTTTGACCGTCGAGGCCGGGAACCGTTTCCGTGTCGGGCTGGATGCGCGGCTCCGGCAGCTTGAATACTTCGCCGAACGTCTCATTCATCTTCACGGCAAGATCGCGCGTGATCTCGATATGTTGCTTCTGGTCTTTGCCGACCGGCACGACGTCGCTGTCATAGATTAGAATGTCAGCCGCCATCAGGACCGGATACGTGAAAAGCCCCGCGGAAGCGCTCAAGCCGCGGGCGATCTTGTCTTTGTAAGAATGGGCGCGCTCGAGCAATCCCATGGGCGTGATGGTAGACAAAATCCAGGCCAGCTCAGTGACCTGCGGCACATCGGATTGGCGAAAGAGCGCCGCTCGTTCCGGATCGAGCCCGCAGGCGAGAAAATCGACGGCCACGCGCCGGCCATTTTCCCGCAGCGTCGCCGGGTCCTTCAAGCTGGTGAGGGCATGATAATCGGCGATAAAATAAAATGCCTCGCCTTCGGCCTGGAGCGCGATCGCCGGCCGCATCATGCCGAGATAATTTCCGATGTGGAGAACGCCGCTGGATTGAATGCCGGAAAGAATGCGCATTGGATTTCCTTACCTGTCATTCTAAGCGAAGTCGATGCCGTAACGCAGCCCCGCCGCTGCGGGGCGAGGCCGGGCTTTCCATCCCGGTTTGTCACTCGGGATTTCACGGACACGTTACCGCTCTCCGCCAATAAACGTGTTGCGTTAGCAAATGGTAGCCTCGATCTTCGCGGGCGGCGCATTCCCCCCGGTTGAACACGGTTCGTTAGCGCTTCGCTTCAAGCTCGGGGCCAACGTCGCGCGAACGACGTGATCACTTTCAAAACAGATTTCGAGCCGAACGGTTTCGACCGTCCGGTGACGGCACATTTCAAGGAGCAAGTCGCAGCGAAACTGATCGGAGCAGGGATCGACTGCCTGACGGTGACGATCAAGCGAGGTCCTCACCGCGAGCTGATGCTTCATTTTGACGGTGCAGATGAGGATATCGAGAGAGCGAAGGCAGCGTTCTCCAAGGCATAGGGCTGGGTTCGAAAATCGCGGTTTTTAGTGCCACGAGCGGTAGACGATTTGCGCAGGCCTTGGAAGCGAACTCTTCTCGCGTCCGGCCATCGGCTCCGCCAGCCACTGGAACCATTCCCAAACGGTGTCGCGTCCGGTGGAAGCACGATCTTCTTCGACAAGAACATGAAGCCTGCGCCATGAGACCGATTCATCCCATCCGGACCAAGGAGTCAGCGTTGAGACGCCCAAGGTGGATCCAGGGCGCTGTAAGTAACTTGGAAATTAGCTACAGAGCGGTTAGCAATCTGGGGAGCGCACGCGCCCTCGCGTGCTGGTTGCGGCGCCTCGCCGCAACGAACTTTCAAGCCGGGCGATGGTTGGGCGCCAGCTCTTTCCGCAGCGTTCCGGAAAAGTTCGCGCTGGCGAGGGCGCCAACGCCAGCACGCGAGGCGCGTGCGCTCCCCAGAACTTCGAGTCCGCCGCGGACCGTCGGTTGCGTCCCCTTATCCCTACGGAACTCTGAGGGGTTTGCCTGTGTTAGGATCGTTCACTTCAGTTCCGGGCGGAAAACCCCTTACATCGATGAGAAACTTCGGGTTATGTGGACTGTAAACGAAACCAGGCTTGTCCGGCACGGGACTCGCGTACGGCGCCGTTGAAGCTTCCCGCTTCGTTACTATCGGCGGCGGAGAAGCGGGAATGGGAGTGGCGACGGCCGCATTCCTGGTCACTTCCTGGTCCAGGGAACGTCGTTCCTCCGTCGTCGGACTGGGTGCGGCAATTGCAATTTGTGGCGGGCCAGGAGCGGCCGCCTTTGGGGCGGCGACTGGCTGTCCTCCGCTCCGCAAGGCTGCCACAAGCCCCTTGGGCTCGGACCGCTCGGCTTGTAATTGGCCATCGAAATAAACACGCACAACAAACCCGCCGTATCGGAGTCTCTCGGGTGATTCACGCGAGCTCCCGGGTCCTAGATAAGTCGCGACAAGATATTTCGGAGTCGGGTCCGTCCAATCCCGGACAGGCGTTATCCATTCGTAATCGACCTGCGCTTTCGTCGGCCGCATCTCCTCGTTCTGCGTCACGTCAAAGAAGAAGACTCGGATCTCCACTTCACCCTTCCTGGCGTTTGGGCGGGGCGCCACGCCGATTGTTACCGCTACGTCGACCCGGCCCTTTCGTGCCCTTCTTTGTCTCGGCGTGACTTCTGTAAGCGCGATTACTGGATCATCAGGAATTGCAACCTCCACGGCGGGGTCTGACCCGGTTTTCCACGTCGGTCGCTTCGTCTGTGATTTTTCGCTCCACGCAGCGCCTGACGAAAAGAGGTGCACCACGCCGACCGCCGCCAAAACAAAGAGCGCACTCGCGGCGGCGAGGAGGTAGATTCGCGCCGGTCCCATGCGGCCCCAGAGGAGGCCGAGGGCGCGCAGGAGAGGTCGGGATTTGAGGTGCATCGTGCCGCTCCGGTGTGCTGAATCAATGGACGCGGCGGAGCGTTGTCCCTGCAACCGGCTCCGCCATCTTCCACCGACAGTTTCGGGCCTGCTCGCTCCCCCGGCCTCTTCAGATTGAAAGATCCACAGCTGACCGGACGACGAGGTGACAGCCACCGAGGTTTTCCTTCGTTGGATCACCCGTTCCCTAAATCGCTAAATTCTTCCGTTGCGTCCGATCCATTCGAACGCAGCTTAATCGCTCAAAACCATTGAGCGATCGGGTGAGCAGGGGATCGGGAGATTCTTCCATTCGCTAAATTACTAAGTCGCTAAATCGTTAATTCTTACCGGTATTCTTATGCGCATCATTTTTTCTTTCCGCTCCGTGCTCGTTCTCCTGCTCCTGCTTGTGATCGATTCTTCCGCTTCCGCTCAAAACCTGCCGAACACGACACGACTGCTCCGTTTCCCGGCCACCAACGACCGGCAGATCGTCTTCTGTTACGCGGGCGAGCTCTACACCGTGCCTAAAGACGGCGGCACCGCGCGACGGCTGACCAGTGGTCCGGGCTATAGCTCGTTCCCGCGTTTCTCGGCGGATGGCGCGCAGCTCGCGTTCACTTCGCAATACGACGGAAACACCGAGGTCTACGTCATGCCGGGGGAGGGCGGCGTGCCGAAGCGGCTGACCACGACGGCGACTCTGGCCCGCGACGACATCTCGGACCGCATGGGCCCAAACAACATCGTGATGACCTGGCAAAACACCAAGCCGCTGGTCGTGTTTCGCTCCCGGAAGAAGACATTCAATTCTTTTCTCGGCGAACTCTACACCGTGGGACTCGACGCGGAGTTGCCGCAACAGTTGCCCCTGCCGCGCGGCGGCTTTGCTTCGTTCTCGCCCGATGATTCCAAGATGGCGTTCAACCGCGTTTTTCGAGAGTTCCGCACCTGGAAGCATTATCGCGGCGGAATGGCGGACGACGTCTGGATCCACGATTTCAAAACCAGCAAGACGGACAACCTGACGAATGATCCCGCGCAGGATATTTGCCCGATGTGGGGACCGGACAACCGCATCTATTTCATCTCGGATCGCGACGGGCGGATGAATCTTTTCTCGACCGATCTGGCGGGCAAGGACACCAAACAACTCACGACCTTCAAGGACTTCGACATCAAGTTCCCGTCGATCGGCAAGGACTCGATCGTATTCGAGCAGGCGGGTTACATCTGGCGGTTCGATCTCGCCAAGGGACAGGCGGCGCCGGTGCCCATTGACATCAAGGAGGACCTCGCCTCCGGGCGTTCCGCCTTCATCGACGCCTCGAAGAACATTCAGTCGGTCACCACGGCGCCGGATGCCCAGCGGGTCATCGCGGTGGCGCGCGGCGATCTTTTTTCGGTGCCGATGAAAGACGGCACGGCGCGCAACCTGACCAGGACCTCCAACGTGCACGAACGCGATGCGGTTTGGTCGCCGGACGGCAAGTGGATCGCCTACAATTCGGACGCGACGGGCGAGAATGAGCTTTATGTCCGCTCGCAGGACGGCAAAGGCCAGCCGCAACAAATCACCAGCAACGCCGACACTTATTATTATCCAGCCATCTGGTCGCCCGATAGCAAGAAGCTGCTCTGGAGCGACCGGTTGCAGCGCCTGCGCTATGTCGATGTCGCCAGCAAGGCCATCACGCAGGTCGACCAGGACAAGGAAGGCGAGTTTCCCTGGTACGATTGGTCACCGGACAGCCAATGGATCGCCTGGGCGCGGCCCGAGGAAAACGGCGGTAACAAGGTTTATCTTTTCTCCACCGCCGACAAGAAGACGACGGCGGTGACGGACGATTGGTATTCGGCCGAAAATCCCACCTTCAGCGACGACGGGAAATATCTCATGCTCACGTCGAGCCGCGACTTCAGGCCGCTCTTCGGCCAGACCGATTTCTCCAATGTTTATCGCGATCTCGAGCGCGTTTATCTCGTTACCCTCGCCCGGGAAACTGAATCGCCGCGCGGGCCGCGGAGCGACGAAGTCGGCAAGAAGAAGGACAAGGACAAAGACGGAGACAAGAAGGAGGCGGACAAGAAGGACACGGGAGACAAGAAGGCCGACGACAAGAAAACTGACGACAAGAAGGGCGGGGACGACAAAGACAAGGAGAAGGACGCCAAGAAACCGGTCGTCGTTAAAGTCGACCTTGAAGGCATTCAGGATCGCCTCGTTGCGCTCGATATCCCGCCCGGCAACTACACCAATCTTCGTCTGGTCGATAACCGCATTTTCTACCTCCGCCGCACCGTGGCCGACGATCAGGCCGGCGATGATGACAACGCAGACAATCGGAAGTCGCACCTCTGCGTTTACAGCCTGGAAGACCGGAAGGAGACCGTCCTGGGCGACGTCAACACTTATGAGATCACCGCCGATGGCAAAAAGATGCTGGTCAAGATCAAGAAAGATTACGCCATCATCGACCTTCCGAAGGACAAGCTCGAAACCAAGGACCACGAGTTAAAGCTGGCCGGGCTCGACATGATGCTCGACCGCCACGCCGAGTGGAATCAGATCTATCATGAGGCCTGGCGGCATATGCGCGATTTCTTCTACGTGCCGAACATGCACGGCGTCGATTGGAAGGCCATGCGTGACAAGTATGCGGCGCTGGTTCCTTCCGTAAATCACCGCAACGATCTCACCTATCTCATCGGCGAGCTGATCGGTGAGTTGAATATCGGCCACGCTTACACCGGTGGCGGCGAAAGGCCCGAGACGCCGCGCATCAAGCTGGGCCTTCTCGGCGCCGAAGTTTCGCGGGATCCCGCCTCCAAGGCTTATCGCATCGACAAAATTCTGCCCGGCGAAAATTGGAACAAAAACGCCCGCTCTCCGCTCACCGCCATCGGGGTGAATCTCAAGCCGGGCGATTACATCCTGGCCGTGAACGGCATTCCCGTTTCCACCTTGCCAAACCTCTACGACGCGCTCATCGGCACCGCCGACAAGCAGGTCATCCTGCGGGTTAATTCCAAACCGGCGGATGACGGTGCGCGCGACATCACCGTTGTGCCCGCGGCCGACGAGGCGCCGCTCTATTACCGGGCCTGGGTGCAGAAAAACGTCGATGAAGTGAGCAAGAAGACGAACGGCGAGGTCGGCTATATCCACATCCCGGATATGGGGCAGGGCGGCTTGAACGAATTTACCAAGCAGTACTTCCCGCAGATCAAAAAGAAGGCACTGATCATCGACGTGCGCGGCAACGGCGGCGGGTTTGTTTCGCCGCTCGTCATCGAGCGGCTCCGGCGCGCGCTCGTCATGATCGGGATCGCCCGCAACGGCACGCCGCAAACGAATCCGCCGCAAACGTTCGTCGGCCCCATGGTGACGTTGTGCAACGAATTCTCCGCGTCTGATGGCGACCTCTTTCCGTACCGTTTTAAGGCGATGGGTCTGGGCAAGCTCATCGGCAAACGCACCTGGGGGGGCGTCGTGGGTATTCGTAATCCGCTTCCGTTGACCGATGGCGGCCAGATTTTCCGTCCCGAGTTCGCGCCCTATTCGAAAGACGGAAAGGAATGGATCATCGAAGGTAAGGGGGTCGAGCCCGACATCGTGGTGGATAACGATCCCGCGAAGGAATTTAAAGGCGAGGACCAACAGCTCGACCGGGCGATCGAAGAAATCCAGACCGAGCTGAAAACCAAACGCTTCGACCTGCCACCCGTTCCTCCTTTTCCGAACCGCAATCCGGCGAAACCAAACTAGCTTTCCTGCCCGTCCTCGTGACCATGCCCAACCCTTTTCCATCTCTCGGGTCCCTCGTATCCCTCGGGTCCCAAGGTATCCCTCGTTCCCAAGTGGGTCCCTCGTTCCCAAGTTGCACTTGGGAACGCATCTGTCTCGCCAGTTGCACTGGCCCGGTCATCGCTATCACGCGCGGTCCGCCGCGAAGCAGAGCTTCGAAGACAAACACCGCTCCCAAGTGCAACTTGGGAACGAGGAAAACCAAGTGCAACTTGGGAATCAGAATCTCTATGATCGATCTCTAATATGAAAGCGCTCCGTTACTTCTTCTGCGTCGTTCTCCCGCCCGTCGCCATACTCATGACGGGCCGGATGGGTAGTTTTCTCCTGAGCCTTCTGCTTACGCTGCTTGGGTGGATCCCCGGCGTCATTCACGCCTGCCTCGTGGTCACCGATTACCACGCCGAGCAACGGCGCGAATCGTCCTAAGTGTCGCGCCGAGACCAAGGAGCGGCGGTTTGAAACCGCCGTCTTAAAACGGTGGGCGGTTTCAAACCGCCCTTCCTTGCAACAGTCGTCACTCGATCCGACCTCAGACCTCAGCTCGCGGTCCCCGCGAGCTGGAGCCTGTCCGCATCCGCCTTCAGCGCCGCGATCACCCCGGCGATCACGTCTTCCAGCGGCATCCGCAATTCCTCCGCTCCGCGCACGATGTCCTCACGGTTCACGGCCCGGGCAAACGCCTTGTCTTTCATCTTCTTTTTCACCGAAGCCACGTCCACCTCATGAATACTCTTGGACGGTCGCACCCGCGCGACCGCCATGACAAAGCCGCTCAGCTCATCCACCGCGTAGAGCGTCCGCTCGAGCGGCGTCTCGCGCGCGACGCCGGCATAATCCGCGTGCGAAAGAATCGCGCGGCAAACCTCGTCACTCCAGCCCTGCTCGCGCAGGCTCGCCACTCCCACAAAAGGGTGGCCTTCAGTGGGGCTTTGCTGCTCGTTCGGATGGCGTTCGTAATCCATGTCGTGCAGCAATCCCACCGCCTCCCACAGATCCGCATCCGCGCCTTGGGCCTGCGCAAAGTGCCGCATCGAATCAGCCACCGCGTGGCAATGCCGGCGAAGGCTTTCCGATTGGACCCACTCGTGCAGAATAGCTAAGGCTCGATCGGCTAATGTGCTCATTTGGAAACGCGAGGGTGATCAAGTTTCCGCCCCTAGAGCAAGCTTCGAAACTCCTCCACGCTGAGCCCGGCGTCTTTCACAATTCCACCCATCGTGAGGGCGTTAACCGGATTGTGGCGAGGAATCGTAATGAAGTGCACGCCCTCACTCATCACGATGTGCTTACCCTGTCGCAAGATCTTGAATCCGGCCTTCTCCAGCGCCTGAACTGCCCGGAGATGGTTGACGCCGGGAATTTTCGGCATCGCTAAACTGTTACTTCCACCTCGCGAACGTCGGCTTGTGGCAGACTATCGTTAATGGCAGCCAAATATTCCTGAATCGCGTCGCGGATATTCTCGATCGCCTCCTCCTCAGTCGCACCCTGGGACCAACATCCGGGCAGCGGCGGGCAATTGACGGCGTATCCCTCGTCGGACCTATGAAGCACAATTGGATATCGCACGCTCACGCCGTGATGTTACACCATTCATCCGGCGAGGCGAGCACGCTGTCTCAGTTTAGAAAAGCGAAAGCCGTGGCGGACTCAGAGCGTTCAGTTGTTGATTGGACGAACCCAGCCGTTCGCGAAAGAGGACTGACATCCACGCACCTAAGGGCGTAGAATGTCGGCGTCGTTCACCAGTGAAAGGCTAAACCCATGAAACGAATTCTTCTTACTGCAATATTGCTGCTGTCCATTGTGGGCGGCCTCCCCGCGCAGATCGCGCCCGACGCGGGCGAGCTGACCAAACTCCTCCAGGAATTCCTGGCCGGCGCCGGCCGAAACGACGTCGCCATGCACGAACGGTTCTGGGCGGACGAACTGGTTTACACCTCGGCCCTGGGCCGCCGGAAAGGCAAAGCGGACATCATGCGCGAGTTGCGCGAAGAGGGCCCGGCCAAGCCCGGCGCCGAGACCGTCGTTTACACCGCGGAAGAGATCCGCATCCAGCAATACACCGACACTGCCATCGTCGCCTTTCGTTTGGTGGCGACGACCGAAAAGGCTGGAGTGAAAACAGTCGCCAATTATCTCAACACCGGCACGTTCCTGAAACGAAACGGCAAATGGCAGGCGGCCGGCTGGCAGGCCACGGCCGTGCCGAAAGAATCGACACCAACGCCGGCGCCGAAATAGCGGAGCGACGTTAACGTCGGCGGCGCGGAACGTTTAAGCTCGATTCCTGGCGGAGATAACCGGCGGTGATGGAGAAGTGCTCATTCCCCACCGTCCCGGTAATGTAGGTCTGAAAATCCTCGCGCCCGTATTTACCGGTGGACCTTCCGTAAAGAAATCCCACTTCGCCGCCGAAATAGATACGATCCGGGCTCCGCATTTCCACGCCGTTATCGAGCGATTTGCTTCGGCGCGGCGAGTAGGGGTACTCGACGTTTCGCGGGTCCCACGGATTGAAAGCCGGCAAATAAGCCGAGGTCGGTGGCGCCCAGCCGAAGGCGGTCGAGAATGTGAAAAGATCCCGATCTGTGAGCGTCAGGTACGGCGGTGTAATGCCATCGAATTGCAGTCCCTCAAGGCCCCGCGCCGGCTGGGCCGACAACGACAGGCAAAGACCGAGAAATCCCGCCACGGCAGAAAGTGCTCGCTTGGTCATGGAGGGAATTGTCAACCGAAACGCCCCGAGCGCCAGCAAAATCTCTCTATTTGCGCGGCCTTATCTTGGATTAGGAACCAATCGTGGCTTTTGAAAGGCGATGTCCATGGGCCCGCCCAGAGCGCTGCTGTGCATGCTGCGTATCCACGCCCCGGTGCGGCCATCAAAGCGATCGACGGAATCCCCATGGTAGGACGCGACGTACAAATCCCCATTCGGGCCGAACTCGATCATTTGGGGTCCGAAACAGTTGATGGCAAAGGTCCCCAGCCATTCGCCCGTCTGGAAATTGAACTTCATCACGCTGTCATCGAAGAAGCTCGCCACATATAGGTTGCCATCGGGTCCGAAATCGAATCCCGTGGCCCAATCGGGAAACGCCTCGATGACGGGGCCGATGTATCCGCCGTTCTCGGCCTTGAACCGAATCACGGTGTCACTCATGTGGCTCGAGACGAACATCGAGTCGCCCCGCCAGGCAATCGCTTCGGCCCCGGTGGGCTCAGTCGTGAATCGGTCGATGAACGCGCCGGTGACTCCGTTGTAGCGAAACACTCCGCCTTCGTAACTGGCCACGACGTAAAGATTGCCGTCTGGTCCAAACTTCAGGTCCATCGGACCTCGCAGGCCACCGCTTTCCTCGTCCACGAAAATGCCGAGGAATTGCCCGGTCTTGCCGTGATACTTGAATACCTTGTTGTTGAAGGTAAAGCTCGCCACATAGAGATGGCCATCCGGCCCGAAGGTGAGCCCTGTGGGGCCGTTTAATCCGCCGCTCCCAGATTGCACGAAAACCCCCATTGAAACTCCGGTGTCAGCGTTAAACCTTACGACGGCGTCGTTATCGAATGCCGTGACGTAGACCTCCGTCGCCGCCGCCGCCCATCCCACGAACAGTGCCATCCCGATCCCGACCAGCGAAGCTTTGACTTTGTATGACATATTCATTTCCTTCTATTCGTGCGAGGTAGCTTCCGCAGTCTGCCCGGTCAAAAGCTTTAGCGTAACAAGACTGTTACGTCGCTTTCTGAAGCGGCGCGGCTCTTGCTACCCTTGCGTCGCATGCCCCAAACTGAAAGGTCACCACATATTTCCCCAATTTGCTCGATTGGAACTTTCGCACCGCTCGTTGTTGCCCTGCTCATTCTCCTGCCTCCAACCGTTCCCGCGGCCACGATTCGCGTTCCGGCCGATCAGCCCACTATCCAGCAGGCAATTGCCGCCGCCGCCAACGGCGACCTCGTCCTGGTATCGCCCGGAGTTTACTTCGAGAGAATCGACTACCTCGGTAGAGCTATCTCGATTCAAAGCACGGATGGCCCCACGCGAACCATCATCGACGGCAATCTCGGAGGTACGGTAGTGACGCTTCAAACCCAGGAAGGCGCGCAATCGGTCTTAACTGGATTCACCATCCGGCGCGGGAACGCCACCTTCGGAGCGGGCATGACGCTGCTTGGAACATCCCCGACGATCACCGGAAACATTTTCCGGGACAACATTCAACAATCTGGAGGATTCGGTGCCGCGATCGCCGGGAATGGCGCTTCGCCCGTGGTGGAGGGCAACACGTTCCTGGCTAACACCTGCGACACCCAGCACCTTTCGGGCGTGGTCAGTTTCGTCAATGGTTCGTCTCCGCTCATTATTAACAACATCTTTAGCAAGAACCCATGCTGGGCGATCAACATCACCTTGCCGGCTGGTTTCTCTCCGGTGATTGCTCACAATACGTTCGTGCAGAATCGCGCCGGTGTGCGGACGGACGGCAGGTTTAGTTCCACGCACCTCTTCGCCAACAACATTCTGGTCCGAAATACTATTGGGCTCCTGGTGGCCTTTCCCGATACCCAGCCGCCGGTGTGGAAGAACAACCTCGTCTTTCTGAACACAACCAACTACTCCGGCATCGCTGACCAAACTGGGCTGAACGGAAACATTTCCAGCGATCCACTATTTCTTCCGGTTTTTTCCACCAGCCCGAGTTTTGGTTCGAGCAGCTATAACTTTCAGCTCCAGCCCGGCTCGCCCGCCATCGATGCCGGCTCCTTGTCGGTTCCCGGTCTGCCGCCGATTGATTTTCTCGGTCGGCCCCGTGTTGTTGACGGCAATGGGGACGACTCCGCCTTGCCGGACCTCGGCGCTTACGAATTCATTCCGCCAACTTCGGGTGTCCCATCCTGGCCCGACCCAATTGGGACCGCGCTGAAGTAACGTCCGAGGCAGCGTATCGGGGGAGGGGGCTACCGATAGCTCACGAGCCTCGTCCATTCCCGGTTGCCGGCTCGCCTGGATACGCAACTTAATGATTGCGTATTCACCTGACCTGTTTCACATGCAACCATGACGTTGCCTATAGAACAGGATCGAATCGAAAAACGGATCGAACTCAAGGCCCCGATCTCACGAGTCTGGAGCGCCTTGACCGACCATCGGGAATTCGGGCCGTGGTTCCGGGTAGACCTGCAAGGGCTCTTCGTTCCCGGTCAAACCTCGCGGGGCCAGATCACCTATCCCGGCTACGAGCATCTCCAATGGGAAGCCGTCGTGCAGAAGATGGAACCCGAGCGCCTCTTCTCCTTTACCTGGAAGCCGACCGCGATCGATCCGAAAAAGGATTACTCGAAGGAACCCTCCACCCTGGTCGAGTTCCGGCTCAGGCCAAAAGGCGAGAGGACTGTGCTCACGCTCACAGAGTCGGGCTTCAGCAAACTTCCCTTCGATCACAGGGACGAAGCGTTTCGCAGGAACGACGACGGCTGGACCGACCAAATGAAGAACATCGAACGCCATGTCGAGCAAGCGAACTAGCGCCGTCGCCGACCAGCGACTGTTCCGTCAGCACGCCCCGGTCTTCGCCGCGCTAAGCGACGAAACCAGACTCTCGCTTTTAGCCACCCTGAGCGCCGGAGTTCCCTGCTCGATCTCGCAGTTGACCGCCGACTCGAAGATGAGCCGGCAAGCCATCACCAAACACCTGCGCGTCCTGGAAACCGCCGGCCTCGTCCGCGCCGAAACGGCCGGCCGCGAGCGCCGTTTCCAACTCGAGCCGAGGCCGTTGGGGGAAGCGAGGGCTTATCTCGATCTCGTCTCGCAGCAGTGGGACGAAGCACTGACTCAACTGAAGAAGTTGGTCGAGACCGACGAATAGGGTTCGCAGAAAGTCTTGTCGCCGTTGCGCCGGAGGATGATGATCTCGGACATGGCTAAGTCAGATTCAGATACAATTCAGGACGCTTACGGCGCCACCATTGAGAAACTCTTCGCGAACCTGTTCGAAGGATACGCGGACCATCACGCGCCAGCCCCCGAGGCTGACAAGAGATTTGCCGCCGGGGTGAAACTTGCTCGCCAGGCGCGTGATAACGCGATCAGTATAGTTTCAGCACCCTAACACTTACAATTGCCCTCGGCCGACGCATCGTAAGCCGCTTACGATACGTAGTAGGCGCCCGAACTTTATTTCAGGCACCTTACGGACGTACGATTTCAGAAATTTTTCTTCGGTGTTTTCTTTTGCGGACCATCGGCAGAGTGTCCGATCCGTAGTCTTTCCAGCACTTTCATCGGCAGCGGATTACGCGATGGATTGAGCACCCACCCCGGTTTACGGGCGTCTCCGAAATAAATGAAAATAGTGTTTGGCTTCGTCTTGCTCACGTAAAGCCCGCCGGGCACAACCCGTCGCCCGTAGTTATAGTCGAACGTCATGACGCCGATCATGGCGTGATAAAAAACGCCGTTCTTGTCCTGGCTTACTGGAGTGAAGACGTTGCCCAGGCTCGCCCGCAGGCTGGAGCGATTCTTATCCGCCCCGCGATCGGAAGGCCGCTCGAAGATCACGAATTGTGAAATTGCACGACCACAAATGATGGGTGTCTCTTGGACCGGCCACCGGTCCAAGGGCAAAACACTGTTGGCCAGCGAACCACGGACAAATCCGAGGAACAATAGCGATGCCGCGCAGAGTAAAAGACGCACTCTGGATCTTTGCCGCAGCCGTTCGCTCAAATCAATTCGATTTGCCTTCAAGCGTGTCAGTCGCGCAGATCTCTCCTGAGTTGGACGCTCGCTCGCAAAACCTTTCGGAATTCGTCGTTCGTCATTCGGCATTCCAAACATGCCAGTCCGGAGAGATGCAAAAGGCGATGGAGCAAATTGGGTTCCTGAGGTCACAGGCGAAGTCGAGCAAGGCTTTGTCAACCCAGCAACCTGCGGCTGACCGGGAGAGCCGAATAAAAAAAGCTTGTCCGGAAAGCCGTAACTAGTCATTCTGACCCGAGGTAAACCTCCCGATTCGTCCCCGGATAATAAGTACTCCTCGAATATGCCCGTACCTCTTGGTCCTCCTCCCTCGTCACGGGCTCCGACAAGAACAGCGGTTTCGTCGGTCGCCTCCGTCCTTGTGTCGCATCAGCTTCGGTTTGCGTACTTTGCCTTGCTGGCCTTCCTCTTCCTCGCTGGCCTGGCCTTCATCGCGCTTGGCATATTTCTGTTCGTCAAGTCGTGGGAATCCCAGTTCAAGGAAGCGCTTTCAAGCGCCATCGTATCGCTCAGCGTGGGCGCTTTGCTGGTGCTAATTGCGTTCGTTGTTCACAGCGCCCGGCGCTATCTGATCGCATTGAAGGAAACAACAGCGACGACAATCGCCTCCGAGGAGATTGAAAAGAAGCTGGCAGGTCTGAAGGAGGGGGATTTTGAGGGGCTCGATCGCGCTCTGCTAGTACGACAACGGAAGGCGGAGCTGGATTTTGAAAGAAACCTCCAGTCCATTTTCACCCTTGAGGAGTTTACGGCGCAGGGGATCACGCTTTTTCGCGACCTGAGCTGGAATCTTCAGCCGGGGATCAACGTTCTCCTCGGTCGAAATGGCTACGGCAAGAGCCTCATTTTGCGGGCTCTGGCAGGCGCAATCCAGCGTGATGAGGAGTCAACGAAGAAATTCTTTGAAGGAAGGTCCGATAGCTCGACGGCCGCGATTGAGGTCCGGATGAAGCGCGATGGGGAACGCGCCCATGCCAGGAGGGACGCCCAGCGCTTTAGCGACTCAATGGGAAAAGTCCCCCTTCTCGCCATTCCCGATTCACGCTTTTTCGATCGCTCCCAGACATCGATCGTCGTCGACGAAGCTGGGGGACTCGATTTGCCGCGCGATGGCGCTTATCATTTTTTGAATCAATTGCACTACGGCCCCGTGATCCAAGGGCTACTGGGTGAGATTTGCCTCGACTACATGGATCATGGCAAGAGTTTCAACCTGCCCGTCTTTCGCTTTTTACGAACATGCGTGACGCGCCTTACCGGTTACACGTTCGATTTTTATTCGATCGAACGGCAGGGACGCACCGGCTTTAAGGTCCAGGTGGTGACCGAAGGAAACGAAGGGCCTCTGCCCATTCAGTATGCTTCGCAAGGCACTCTCTCGGTCATCGCAATGTTAGGCCTTATTCGAAGCTATATCAGTGCGATCTCAGGACAAGCCGAAGACCAGGAGGGGGTTCAGCGCGGAGCAGGCATTGTCTTGATTGATGAGGCTGATGCCCATCTGCATCCGGCGTGGCAACAAAAATTACCCACTCTCCTGAGACAGATGTTTCCCCATGTGCAGTTCATTTTGTCCGCCCACAGCCCGCTTTTCGTAGCGGGCTGTTGGAATGGCGAAGTCGCTATCCTGCGCAGACAAGGGGAGGAGTTCGGGGGCGGCTTTACCATCGAGCAGCCCAATCGGGACTTCATTGGGGTAAAACCCGCGGACCTTTACGAGCAGATTTTCGACATCGAAGAGCTGGATGGCAGTTATCTCGAGTACTCCCAAAAGGCCAGCCAAACCAGCCTGCGCGCAGACCTGGATCGCGAAGTAGCAACACTGGCTGAGGAACAGAAGAGCGACCCCTCGGCGTTCGCTCCCGCGCGAGAGGAACAATTGTCCAGCAGCGTGGAAGAATCACGGCGAATTCGCCTGGTCGAGGAAGTTACGAGACAGCGGCGAAGCGAGATAACAAAAGAAGTCCAAATCGCCCAAAAGGAAGTCCAAATCGCCAAACAGCAGGCCCAGATCGCCGAACAGCAAGAGCAGATCGCGCAACTCCAGGCACACCTTTCGAAATTCGAATCCGCTCCTGCCATTGAACACCGTCCATGACCGACTTACAAGAGGAGCTCATTGCTGTGTATGCCAAAGGCTCGGTGGACGAAGTCCATGCCTCGCCTGAATACGCAAAGTTTTACGACACTAACAAAGGTAAGCCTGGCTTTGCCGCGGAACGGGGCCTGGTCGAAGAAATGCGGTCCCGGGTCGATGCCACGTTGTCCGCGGGCCAAAACGTGCGTGACCTCGTTGCAACCGCTCTATCTATCATCTGGAACCTGCGAAAGGATAAGGAGCGAAACGTCTATCGTGAACTGATCTTGGAGGCAATGGCCCCGGTGTGGGAAACCAAGCAACGCGATTACTTCAAGGAAAAATCTCTCACCTTGATTGCGGCGCGAGAGTATTTTCTCTCCTTTACCAGCCGTAATCTCGGTTATCCCAATCAAAACGTGATCAACGCCAATCATCGGGAGTTTATCAAGGAGGCAATCGGATCCAATCGGTATGAGAGCGCCGACCTGGGTAAGGAAAACCTCTTAGCGGCGGCGATCGACCATCTCCTTCGGAGCAATCGCCGGTTGGACGGGTTCTTTTTCCCCAAGCACCTTGGGGACAACAAACTTGTCGAGAAGAAGCTACTGGAGAACTGCGAGCAGGCGCTCTCCTTTGTCCAGCTTATCCAGGAGGAAATATTTCGGTTTACCGACCCGGTCCGGAATTGGTGTTTTTTTGAATTTAACGCGGTCTCCGGGTCGAATAAACCGCTCATCTTTGTTCAGGTAGAGGAGAAGATCGACGGCGCGGACCTCTACGTTGACTATGGTAAATGGTTTACCGCGTTTTCGGCGCGCGATCCGATCAAGCTCGTGGACACTCGCTGGGCTGACCGGAAGCCGATTGAAAGTAACCTCGCGAGTATTCGAGACTTGGGAGACCAGATTTTGCAGTCCTTACACGCTATCTACGCCAGTGTTCCCGATTGAATGAAGTTATTGAAAAGAACCAGACATTCGCCGTGACGGACGACAAACTAAAGTATCTCGAATTCCTTCAAGCTGCCATTTCACGGATGGCCTCGAACTCATTTCTTATCAAAGGTTGGAGTGTGACCCTGGGAACCGCCGTTCTCGGATTCAGCGTGAAGGAAAATAACTGGGCCATGGCTCTGGTGGCGCTTATCCCTACCGGTTCGTTCTGGGCCCTCGATGCCTACTATCTGGGCCTGGAAAGACTGTTTCGGGATCTTTGGCGAAAAGCGGTCGATAACATGGGAGCAACGTTCGACATGAATCCAGGGTTCCTCTGTGGCGAACAGTGGGGCGAGGCGGCCCGTCGACCCGCCGTCCTGCTGGTGCATCTGCCGATCACAATCGCCTCCGTGCTCGCGGCGGCCGTTATTGCGTTCCTGCGCCTGCGGGCAACGCTTCCTACCTGACGCCAGGATATTCCTTTCGTCGAAGAGCTCATGGAAACGGAGTTTGCGGTTCGAGTCTATTTTGCGGACGATATGGGTGGTTCGTTCGAGGACTTCGAGGAGCTGCCCGTCGCCCATCCGTGTGTGATCGTGATTCATCATAATCACCTTGATGCGCGAGACGCTGCGAAAGACCTGATCGCCGCGATTCGACAACGGCTGGACGACCTGGGTGCAAAAGCCGCCCGCCATGAAATTGAGGCAGCAGGTTTTGCTGACTCCGAAACGAACGATGTAAACGCGCTTCATGTCCTGGTCTGCGATGGGGTGCATGGCGCAAGTTTGGATCGCGCGATTTATCGGTCGGTGGAGGCTCGCGATCGCGCATGGATTCTTCCGGTGATGAAGCACGACCAGTCTCACCGGGTGACGGAGTTGCTGGATAAGGAACTCCAAAAACGAAACATTGCCTTCTGGGAAGATAAGGTCGAAGAACTGGCCCTTGTCGTTCTCGCGCGCGCGGGAGTGACCTGTCTCGATCGAAGAGTTTTCGTAAGTTATCGAAGGTCGGAAACCTCAGCGCTGGCTGACCAATTGTTTGACCAGTTGTCTCGACGTAACTTTCAGGTGTTTCTCGACCGCGTCTCCGTGGAACCGGGAGTCGATTTTCAGGCCGTCTTATTCGAACATTTAGCCGACAAGTCGATGGTCGTTCTCTTGAATTCGAAAGAGTTTCCCGAGTCGCGATGGACAATGGCCGAACTCGAGTTCGCGCGCCAACGGCGGCTAAACGTGTTGATACTGCAGTTGCCCGATGCCGACAAGAATCTCGGGGGCAGCGCGTCTGAAGTTATTCACGTGAGATCCGCGCAGACCGAGTCTGTTTCCATCCCGGGCGTTACGAAGCCGCAAGTTCAATTAAAACAAGATGCGCTGGAGGCAATTGCCGATCGCATTGTGGGGGAACACGACCTGATGCTGGTCGGCAGAATTCGAAACATAAGAGAGTGCGTGATAGCAGCGGCCCGGCGGCGCTCGGAAGTGACCTACACGGCTTCGAAGTATGATTCGTCCATAACGCTGACTGTTTCACCTGACCGCCGTACCTCGCGCCAGTATGTCATTTATCCAACCGGTTATCCGCCGTGGGTGGCCGAGCTATTTGACGCGAGTATTCGGACCCACTCTTCCGATACTTCGAGGATAATCATCGGCCATACCGCCAGTCTCTTGCCTCTGCGAACGAAACAGTTGGAGTGGTTAGTTGATGGCCGGAACGTTGGCTATCATGATATTTGCTCCGTTGATGCGCTTTTCGACAAATTGGTCGCCGGTTGAGAATATGAAACTTTCCTGGGGGCCAGAGCGGAAAAGCAAACGGCCGTTTCCACGAGTTTTTCTTTCCGCCAGCGTACCAAGTCCGAATAGGAATCGGATCTACCTGGACGGGCCCGTTGAAAACAGGCTCATGCTGCGCGTGATTGAAACGCGAGTGCAGGATGCCGTCACCAGCCTGGTGGCCCAGGTTCTGGGGGTTGGCGGCCAGGTGATCTTCGGCGGTCATCCCGCCATCACTCCCATGGTAGCGGCGACGGCAAGCGCATTTGAGGGAGGCGAACGGGATGGGGAAAGACCGGTTATGCTCTACCAGTCTGAATATTTTCGGGAAGCGGTGCGTCCCATTGGCCGGAGGGAGATGGAGAGCGCACAATTGTCGAGAACGATCTGGGTGCCCGATAACCCTGAAGATGCGAGCAAGGCATTCCCTTTAGCGCAAGAGTGGCTCCAACCAGACCGGTTTAAACAGCTGCGCGAGGGACAGGCCCACCCGAACGCAGACAGACGACTGGTGGATGCCCTTGTCGTGTTTAGGATTGTAATGTTATTGGATTCGCGGCCCCACGCGGCTGTGTCGATGGGCGGAATGGAGGGGGTTGAAGCAGAAGCGATGCTCTACCAGAGGCTCTTCGGAAGCGACCCGAGGCGCCGGTTGTTCGCTCTGCGAAGCACCTTTGGTGCAGCCGGCCAGTTAGGGGAACTTGGCATTATTTCCATAGATGAAAGGTATTTCGAATCGAAGGACCGCGCACCTTTGGCGGAATCCGTTGCGCTTTTGCCAACGGCCGAGAAGCAAACCATTGGAAGACAGCTACTACGGCGGATTCGGTATGACGGAATCATGAAAGAATTCATCACGTCGCTCCGCAACACTGCCTTTCCTGAGCAATAGCGGGTGCCAGCGACTTGCGCCGCACGGGGCCACTGAGAGAGTGATCCATGCAAAGAATTACTCCATTTTTGTGGTTCAATAATCAGGCGGAGGAGGCGGCGAAGTTTTACGTTTCGGTGTTCAAGAATTCGAAGGTGAAACAGATCACGCATTATACTGGCGAAGAACCGTCCGGAATGAAGGGCAAGGTGATGACGGTGGACTTCGAGCTGGATGGGCAGGACTTTGTGGCGCTAAACGGCGGGCCGCAATTCAAGTTCACGGAAGCGGTCTCGTTCGTGATCAATTGCGATTCGCAGGAGGAGATCGATTATTACTGGGAAAAACTTACAGCCGATGGCGGCGAAGAGGTGCAATGCGGTTGGCTCGCGGATAAATACGGTCTCTCGTGGCAGGTGGTGCCGACGAAGTTTTTCGAAGAATGGGCCAAGGATCCGGCTGGATTGCAACGAGTCATGCATGAGTTGATGCAGATGAAGAAGCTGGATCTGGCGAAGCTGGAAGCGGCGTATCAGGGTTGAGGAGTTGAGGGGTTGAGAGGTTGAGGGGACCGAGATGAAAACATGAAGGATCATCCGGGAGTCATCGCGTTCCCGCCACTGATTTGGCTGATGTGCGCCGTGATAAGCGGCCTCGTGCAGCACTTCATCATCTTCCCGAGCCACATGATGAGGGATGAAGTTTCCCTCCTGCTCGGGATTGCCTTGGCCGTGGCGGCCGTTTCGCTGCTGATCTGGGCTGGCAGCGTGTTAAAGATGGCTGGGACGAACGTTAACCCGAGCCAGCCCGCCCTGACGATTGTGCGGAACGGGCCTTATCGGTTCACGCGTAACCCGATGTATCTTGCGCTCTGTTTGCTCCAGGTCTCGCTCGCTTTTTTTCTCAATGACTGGATCTCGCTGCTATTCGTGATCCCGCTTGGTTTGGTCCTGCATTACGGCGTGATCCTGCGCGAAGAGAGATATCTTGAGGCAAAGTTCGGTGCTCCTTATCTTGCCTTAAGGCGGGAGGTGCGGCGTTGGATCTAGGGATCGTTCGAGGGCGGGAGGCGGAAGGCGGAAGGCATGAAAAAAGAATCAATACTTGTGGTGATGCTTCTTGGTTTTCTGACTGCGGCGCAGGCGCAGACGGATTACGTCAAGGCGATCGAGAAATGGCGGAGCGACAAAGAGAGCGACCTGAAGAAGGAGACGGGCTGGCTGACGGTGGCGGGACTTTTTTGGTTGAAGGACGGAGTCAACACCGTCGGCGCGGGTCCGGATTTTGACGTTCGGCTGACCGACAACTTCAAACAGGGGAAGTTCGGCGAAATCGAGTTTAGGAACGGGGTGGGGACTCTAAAGGTTGAAAGCGGCGTCGAGGCTCAGAGCGATGGCAAAGACATATCGACGATTGACCTCGTCCCGGATGAAAAGGGGAAGCCGACGCAGATTCGCACGGGTAGTCAGACGTTCTTTCTGATCAGGCGGGATGATCGGTTCGGTATCCGGCTAAAGGACAGCAATAGCAAAGCGAGACTGGCTTTCACAGGGCTGCACTGGTTTCCCATCGACGAGAGTTACAAAGTTACAGCGCGACTCGACGCCTTTCCGGAACCGAAGGAGGTGATGATCCCGAACGTACTCGGCGGGTCTTTCAAGATGAAGAGCCCCGGCATCCTGAAATTCGCGTTGCATGGTAAAGAATATTCGCTTCAGCCGGTCGATGAGGGAGATGGGACATTGTTTATCATCTTCCGAGATGGGTCGAACCTGACCGAGACTTACCTTGCGGGACGATTTCTCTACGCCGATAAGCCGGTGAACGGGGAAGCGGTGCTTGATTTTAACAAAGCCCAGAATCCGCCGTGTGCTTTCACGCCTTTTGCCACTTGTCCGCTGCCGCCGCCGCAAAACACGCTGGACGTTGAGATCAAGGCCGGCGAAAAGCGCTTCGACCACTAATTTGGTGGATCGGGCGCTCCGGCGCGCGATGGCTGTTTGGCATCGAGCGCGGAGCGCTCGATCCACCTCGCCGCGGCGCTCTTACCATTGTCATCGAAGATCAAACTGGTGCACGTCACACCGGCTTCGGCTTTTTGTAATTCCGACACGTCGATCGTTCGCACCTGAAACCCTAGCTTTTCGAGCAGGACGCGGGTCTTGGGGAAAGAAACCGGCATGATCACGACATCATTGACCAAAAGCACGTTCGCGGCGGCGGGCTCGTCCTCGGGAACGTCGACTAATTCGAATCCGGAGAGTGGCTCCGGGTCGATCCAGGATCGATTCACGAGAACGGTGTCGTCGCCAAGGTAGGAGCAGGCACTCTTCAGATGCAGGCAGCCCCTGACCTCGATCGGCTGAACCCGGTAGTTGTGGGGTCCAAGCAGGTCGCTTAACTGGGCGAGGCTGTCCCGATTGGTGCGTCGGGATAAACCGACGAAGAGCGAGCGCTCGATGCGCAGGACATCGCCTCCATCCAAGGTGGCGGGGTGGACGAGAAATTTGAGCGGCCGATATCGCGAGAGCAAAGGCGCCAGGCTGCTGGTTTCGGGTCGCCGGCTCGGCGCTCCCATGTTCGAGATGATGGCAATCTCGTTTACGACTATCGCCGGATCCTCGACGAAGACGGCATCCGGAAGTTCTGGCTCGGCGGGAAGCGAAATGATCCGAACACCCAATTCGGCGAGGATATCCTGATAAGCTTGGTGCTGCGCGATTGCCCTGGGAACATTGATCTGCTGCCTCGAGTGAAACGATAGTTCGCAATCGTTGATGCTCGAGCTTACCTGGCGGACGATGGCTGTCAGTGGCATGGCCGAGAGCGTGGTTACGACCAACAGTCGTCGCTAGAGAGGTTTACGTGCAACCAAAGGTCTCGTCGATTGCGTATCAACAGTAATGAAAATTCCATACATTTCTCTTCTCGTCCTTGGGTTCGCCAGTCTTGTGCTCTCAGGTTGTGTCACTGAAACGGAAAGGGTGCCGGTAGCCGAGACCGACCAAACGAAGAAGAGGGTCCACACTCAGGAAGATCTGCTGAAGACGGGCCATACCGAAACGGCAGCGGCCCTCGAGAAAGTGGATGCTTCGGTGCGGACGACTGGGCGTTGATTGTCGCGTGGTGCGTGGGCGATAGGGCGGGGGGAGGGGTCCCCTCGTTCCCAAGTTGTACTTGGGAACGTACCTGTGCCGGCAGTTCCAATGCCCCAGCGACGAGAGGCCCGACGAGAGCTTCACGAAGCACGGCTTTCGGAGACAAGCGCGTTCCCAAGTGCAACTTGGGAACTAGGAACGCCAGGCGGCTTTGGGAACGAGGGAGGCAAGGAAGGCGACGGACGAGCTTTGGTAGCACAGGAGGGAAAGCTTCGGGGCACGAGGGAAGGAAAGGCGCGGGAATTTTCTCGTTCTGACGCGTCGGCACCAGTAGAAATTGGCGCATGCGCAAAGTGAATTTGAAAGATGTCGAAGAGCAGGAACGAAAATCGCCGAAGGGGAAATTCCACAAATTCGTGAAGGACGTCTCGATCGCGCTGGGGCGCGATCGTGAGTCGCTCGACCTGGCGAAACGGCATCCGTTCGATCTGGCGATGGTGCGGATTCCGAAGGGCAAAACGTATTGCCCGTATCACTCGCACGGAGCGGAGTCGGAGCTTTATCTGGTGATCTCCGGCCGCGGCAGCATTCGCGACAAGGACGGAACCACCGAGGTGAGCGCGGGCGACGCATTCTTTTTCGGGCCGGGCGAGGCGCATCAGCTCTCGAACGCCGGTGACGAAGACTTTGCCTATTACGTCATCGCGGATAATCCGCGCGGCGACTCCTGCTATTATCCTGACAGCGGAAAATGGGCGGTCCCGATGGAAGGTCCCGAGGCGGAGATCGTGAAGGGAAAAGTGGCCGACTACTACGAGGGCGAGGAATGACGACGGTAGCCGCCCCCGCCCGCACCGCCGCCGAAGAGCTTTGGCGCGCAGGAGGCTGTCGGGGCGTTGATATCGCGGAAACACGGCGATCCGACCGCCGCCGACGGCTACAGCCAAAGTGAATGAAACTCAAGGTCACCTACTATCTGGACGTTGCGTCTTCCTGGTGTTTCTGGGCTGAGCCGGCCTGGACCGCGCTAAGAGAGCGTTATGGCGGCCGCGTGGATTTCGAGTGGAAGATCGCGTTGATGGATGGGGCGGGTCTTCCGACTTCGCGCGAGCAGTTGGCCTGGTTTTATCGGCGCAGCGGAACGATCATGCACTCTCCTTTCATGTTGAACACGGAATGGCTCCAGCCCGGCGCAACGGAATATCCGGTGCGAAACTTCGTCGCGGAAGCGGCCCGAGACCTGGGAGTGACTGACGATCGAGTGAGGCTGGCGCTGGCTGCGGCCGTGCTGCGCGACGGCAAGCAGGCCGACCAAAGGGAAGTCGCGGCCGAGATCGCGGCGCGGGCCGGCGGGCTCGACCAGGCGGCCTTGCTCGGACGCGCGCGTTCACCCGAGATCGAAGCACGAGTGCGGGCGAGTACTGCTGAGTTCCACGCGCTGAAGGTCACGCAGCGGCCAACCTTCGTGATCGACAGCGAAATCGGCGATCGGGCCGTATTCTCCGGGTTCGCCAGGCTTCACCCGCTGGCAGCCGCGGTCGACGCCATGCTGGAGGATATCGCCGCTTACCAAAGCCACGCGGCACATTTCGGAACGCCACCCGATTCGTAGTCGCAGGAGGCCGGCTATGAAAGAATACATGGTCATAGAGAGCTTCTTTCCCGGCTGCAAGGAGCGGATCTACGAACGCTTTCGGGAAAAAGGAAGAATGTTGCCGGAGGGACTGCGCTACGTGAACAGCTGGCTGGAGCAGGATGGCGATCGGTGCTTTCAGCTGATGGAGACGGATGATTCGTCTCTTTTTCAGGTGTGGCTCGAGAATTGGAAGGACCTGACGGCCATCGAAGTTATTGAACTCGGTGAAAAGCCGAAGGCGCCGGATGTCGGATAATTCAGTGGTGCGACGCGCGACGGAGGCGAACAGCACTACGTGCTTGCCTTAAGCGCGGACGGTGTAGACGCTGATGATGAAGAAGGAATTTTAACGAGGATTACCGATGGCGAGACCAAATTATTCGGGGGAAAAGCGCAGGAAAGACCTGGCGAAGAAGGCCAAGAAGGAAGAGAAACGGCTCCGCAAATTGCACGCAAAGGAAAACCCGGCCTCAGATGACGCCGAGACCGCGGAGCCGGACGACGCCAGCGATGAGGCGAAGGCGGAAGGATGACGAAGGGCGATGGGGCCCGGGTGTTGGTCCTGGTGGATGAAGCGAATGTAGTCAGCTCAGTGCGAACCCAGGGACGCGGCCTCGATTGGCTCAAACTCCGCGATTTTCTCACCGGCGGTAAAACAGGACGAAAACTAATCGAGATGGTGATCTATGCCGGGCTTCCGCCAGCGATCCCGGTCTGGCAGGAGGAACGGGATAAGAAAAACAAATTTGTCCATTGGCTTCGTTCCAATGGCTTCCTCGCCGTGACGAAAGATGGCTCGCCGGCTGAAGAGGGCCACTACAAGGCCAATATGGACGTGATGATGGCGATCGACGCGGTCGAGCTTTCCGCGAAGATGCGGCCCGACGTTATCATCCTTGTGACAGGCGATGCCGATTTCGCTTACCTGGCCCTTCAGCTGAGGCGGCGCGGGATTCGGGTGGAAGTCGCGTCAGTCGCGCAAAATCTCGGCAGCGGGTTGAAGTCCGCGGCGAATGAGATCATCGATCTGGCGCCGTTGTTTGCGACCTTTGAGGCTTTGTAGACAAGCGCGGCAAATTCAAACCGCTCCTTGTTGGACACCTACCTCTTGGGTTTCGCTGCCTGCCCTGCTGCCTTGCTGGCATTCTTTTGTTTGGCTGCGGCGTTGGCTTTCGCTTGTTTCTGTGCCGCCTGTTTATTTTTGGTCTTCGGTGATTTATCGCCCATAGGTGAACCCTCGCAGACATCGGCGTAATCACCAGCGCCAGCCAGAAGGATTGTCGCGGTGCCTTTACATGGGAGGGCCGCGCCTGTGGTCTAGCCGGGCCGCGCGTCTGCTGCGGCGATGCGTGTCCGACGACGGTTACTCCATAGCGCTTCTCGTCCAACAAAATAGAGAAGGAGCACAAGGAGGACGAAGGGGATCATGGCCAGAACGTCAGACCACGGGCCATGGAAAAATGGGTTGTGCAACTCGGCCCATTTCTGCCAGTCGTCGAGGCGTTCTTTCCAGGGGATGACCATGAAGGCGAAGAGGACACCAGCGAGAGTGCCACCGGCGATGTAACCGGATGCGAGAAGGACGCCATTGCTCTTGTCACCTTCGGCGACGAGCTGATCTTCGGTGAGCGTGGCGCCGGTGTGCCCGCGGCGGGTATATTTGTCGATCAGCCAACGCACTATCCCACCCACGAACACGGGCGCGGAGGTGGAAAATGGAAGATAAACACCGACGGCAAAGGCGAGCGAAGAAACGCCGGAAAGTTCGAGGAGAATCGCGATGAAAACGCCGAGGAGGACCAGGCCCCAGGGCAATTCGCCGCCGAGGATTCCTTTGATGATGTAGGAGGCCAGGGTCGCCTTGGGCGCGGTGAATTTCTGGACGCTGGAGCCATCGGGCCGTTTCTCATAGACGCCGTTGATCCCGGGATCGACGAGGTAGACCGGCACGCCGTCGTTGTTCACGAGGTAGCGACCGGCTGGCCCGTTTTCCGTGTTCGTTTTGTGGTAGACGAAATACTCGGTGGCATCGGCGCCCGCCTGTGCTCCGGAGAGGCGCTCGCGTTTGGGCTGGCCGTCGCTGTCTTTTAGGTAATCGGCTGGGGTCGCGTGATAGCCGGCGGGGAGAGCGAAGTCCTGGTTGCCGGCGACGGGAACGTAAATCGTGCCGGATTGATTAAACTGCATCAGGATCGGGCCGAGAATAAGGGCTGATGCGAGCGAGCCGATCAGGATCGCGATTTGTTGAGACTTCGGTGTCGCGCCGACGAGGAAACCGGTCTTGAGGTCCTGCGAAATGGTTCCGCCGGTCGATGAGGCAATGCAGACGATGCCACCGATTGAGAGCGCGGTGACAAAGTAGGGCGGCGCCGTCCAACCGATGAGGAGAAAGATGAGACACGTCAGCAACAGCGTCGCGATCATCATTCCCGAGGTGGGACAGGAGGAGGAGCCGACTTCGCCGGTCAGCCGCGACGAAACGGTCACGAAGAGGAAACCAAATGCGACAATGAGGACCGCGCCCAGCAAGTTGAAGCGCAGATTCAATTGCGGCGCGATCATGATCACGGCGAGCAAGGCGATGATCCCGCCGATCACCCACTTCATCGAGAGGTCCTGATCCGTGCGGGGAACGTCTCCGCGGACGACCCTGGAGCCGCGCAAGTCGGCGAGCCCGCCCTTCAAGCCATGCCAGATGAGAGGCAGCGAGCGAAAGAGACTGATGATGCCGGCGGCGGCGACCGCTCCCGCGCCGATGTAAAGAATGTAGCCTTTCTGGATCTCGTCGACCGACATGCCAGCGATGCTCTGCTTCGTTTCGGGCGCGAGCGGCAGGGTTCCGCCAGAACCGAAATACTTGATTGCCGGAATGAGAACGAGATACGACAAGACGCCGCCGGCCATCATCAGCGCGGAGATGCGCGGGCCGATGATGTAACCGACCCCCAGCAGCGCGGGGTTGTTCTCCAGCGAAATGGATCCGCCTTCGAAAGGTTTCCCAAAAATTTTTCCCGGCACGTCCTTCATGATTTTGAAGATCTGCTGGAGGCCGTAGTAAATGAAGCCGATCGCGAAGCCGCCGATGATGATCTTGCCGCCGCTGACGGCGTCGTCGGCCGCGGCGCGCGCCACGGCATCGCCGGCATGCGCGGCATCGCGCGATTCAGGCGAGGCCGCTGCCTTCAACACCTCGCCGCAGGCCGTGCCCTCAGGATACTTCAGGTAACCGTGCTGCTGGACGATGAGCGCACGGCGCAGCGGAATCATCATCAGGATTCCAATCAATCCGCCAAGAATCGCGACCAGCATGACACGCGTGATCTCGAGATCGAACCCGAGAATCATGATCGCGGGCATGGTCACGCCCAGGCCGAAGGCGATCGATTCACCGGCCGAGCCGGCAGTCTGGACGATGTTGTTCTGGAGAATGGTGGCATCACGCATTCCGAATTTGGAAAGGAGGCGAAAGATCGTGATGGAGATGACCGCGACAGGAATGGAAGCACTCACCGTCAGCCCGACTTTGAGCACGAGATAAAGCGAAGAGGCGCCGAAGGCCACCCCGAGGAGCGTGCCGATGATGAGCGGCAACGGCGTCAGCTCGCGCAGCCGCGCGCGCGGTGGAATGAAGGGCCGGAAGCGGGCGAGGATCGGGTTTACGGGTGGCGCGCCAACGATGTCCGGGAATTCGTTAGGCGGGTCGGATCGATCGATGTTTGCCATGGGAATCTGAGCTGGCTGGACGGGTCACGCGCTTCACGCGGACCGCTTGGCCGCCATTCCCAGGATCCATCGATAAAGCAGAAACCCGATCCCGACGAAAGCTATCCCGCCGAGGATTTTCCCAATGGTGTGGAATTCGGGACTGACGAGCGCGAGCGGTGCGGCGACGCCGGAAAAGACCACGATGGCGGAGAGGACTACACCAATGGTGCTCTCGCCGACGATCAAGCCGGACGCGAGTAGCACGCCAAGGTCCTTCGTCTTTTTTGGTTTCGGCGTGCGGTCGGCGGCCCGGTCGAAGAACCATCCCACGGTCGCGCCGACCACGATCATGAGCGTGCTCGCGGTCGGCAAATAAATCCCGAGTCCGACGGCAAGAGGAGGGACGCGCATATGTTTCGTGGTGCGGGCGAGGACGGCGTCGAGCACAATGATGCCGACGCCGATCACGGCGCCAATCCGGATCAAACTCCAATCGATGTCCGCGGCGATCACGCCCTGCGCGAGCGATGAGATCAGGCCCGCTTGCGGCGCGGGGAGAGGCGAAGGACGCAAGTCGGCGCCCGGCGCGCCGAGGAAACCGTAGGCCTGATTGACCAGATTGAGCACGGGGGGAATGACGGCGGCGCCAGCGAGGACACCGATGATGAGTGCAACCTGCTGCTTCCACGGAGTCGCCTCGACCAATTGCCCGGTCTTAAGATCTTGCAGATTGTTGTTTGCGATTGCAGCGACGTTGAAGACTACCGCAGTGGTGAAAAGCGCGAAGGCCATCAGCGCCGTGAAAGACTCCGGCCCGACGTACGGCTTCACGCCCAAGACCAGGAGTAACGCGGCCCCGATCACAACAAGAATACCGATGCCGGAAAGCGGGCTGTTCGACGAACCGATCAGTCCCGCCATGTAACCACAGACCGTCGAGACGAAGAAGCTCATCAGGAAAACGTAGGCCACGCCGCCGATGATCAACGTTGGCAAATGCGCGCCGAGACCGCTCGTGTTTGCGAAGTAGCCGAGGACCCAGCCGATCGGCACCATGCAAGCCAGCGTGACCAGGCCGACAATGCCGATCGGTATGTCGCGCTCGGTGATCGGCAGCGTATCGGCTTTGCCGGCCTTGCGCGCGCGCGATGCGGCCATCGCGCCAGCCAGGCCGCTCATGACAGGTTTCACCAGCTTCAGCAGGGTCCAGATCGCAGCGACGCCGATTGCGCCTGCGCCGATGAACCGCACTTTGCGGCTCCAGGTTACCTGGGCAAGGGCGCCGGCCGCGGTCGTTAGGTCGCCGGTGAGTGACGAATAATACGGCACAAGCCAGCCCCAGCCGATGCAGGCACCTATTAGCATCGCGATGCCGACCGACAAACCGACCAGGTGCCCAATCGCCAGCAGAGCGAAGGAGAGCGCGAAATTATAACCGCCTACCGCGCCGCTTCGGCCGATGCGGAAGGTCTGTGCGACCTCCGCCGCGAAGACTTGAGTTGCGACGATGACGGCAAAGACGGCGGCCACGATTGATCCCCACACCACCGCGAGCAGACCGGCCCGGCTGTGTTCGACTTCACCGGCATTTTCCTTGTCGACGCCACTGCCGATCTTGAGCACTTCGGCGCAGGCGACACCTTCCGGATACGGCAAATCGGAGTTCGTCACCAACGCGCGGCGCAGCGGGATGGAGTACATCACCCCGAGAATTCCGCCAAGGGCGCAGATCAGGAATGAGATCCAAAACGGAAACCCGGTCCACCAGCCGATCATGATCAAACCCGGCAAGACAAAGATGATCGACGACAGCGTGCCCGCCGCTGAGGCGACGGTCTGGACGATGTTGTTTTCCTGGACGGTTGCATTGCGGAAACTGCGCAGGATCGCCATCGAGATCACCGCTGCGGGAATCGAGGTCGAAAACGTCAGGCCGGCCTTGAGGCCGAAATAGACGTTGGCGGCGGTGAAGACCAACGTGATGATCACACCGATAATCAGCCCGCGAATCGTAAGTTCAGGGCGCCTTTTCTCGCTGAGGTCGTGGTTCGCGTTCACGTGGCTTTAGTTTAGATGGACGGCTGGAAGCATTGGCCGAGGAGAACAAGCCCCGGACTGAAAGGCAACACGAAAAGCTGTCTAGGGAGCCGGCGAGGTGACCGGTTTATCCACGATGATCGTGACCCGGCGATTTTTGGCGCGCCCAACGATGTTGTCGCTGCCATCCGGATTTGTACTCGACGCCACCGGGTTCGCTTCGCCAAAGCCCTTCGCGGAAATGTGTTTCGGGGCCACGCCGCCATTTTTGACCAGCCAATCTTTCACTGACGTCGCGCGCTCGCGCGAGAGTTGCAGGTTGACCGCGGGGCCGCCTTTCGAATCGGTATAGCCTTCCACCGTCACGTTGCTTTCAGGGAAGAGCGAAAGGACGACCGCCACCTTTTGCAGCGCTTCCTCGGCCGCGGGTTTCAGCTCGGCTTTGTCGTAATCGAAGAGCACGTCGCCCGCGAGATTCATGCTCATCGACTTGCCGGTTTCCTGATATTGCAGCTCTTGCTTGGCTTTTTCCAAGTCCAGCTCCTTGCGCTTGAGCTCGAGGCTTCTTTTTTCGAGATCGAGTTTTTGGCGCTCGAGCTCCGCTTCCTTTTTCTGGATGTCCTTGTCCGCTGTCGTCTGCGCGGGGGTGTGGGATAGCGCGCTTGAAGAGAGCAGGGCGCACAGGACGAAAATCTTGGCCGCCGAAGTGAATAACGCTTTCATCTATCTCCATTCGGTTATCAACCGGCCACCGACCGTTTCAGGACGTGGCGTCTACTTGAGCGCCCCGATCACCTTCCCGAGGAATTGATCGAAGTTCTTGTTGCCGTCGATCCAGCGCCCCACGACGACCAAATCGTTCTCCCAATCGAGATAGACAATATTCACTCCGTTGCCCTGGAACGTAATCGAGGATGACGGCGCGGATGGGAATGAACGCGTGCGCTCCGTGCCGTCCGAAGTCTTGGAGGGAGCATTTAGAAACCAATTGCAGAAGCCGTAGGCCGGGTTCGCCGGACCTGGCGTTCGGGCCATGCTGATCCACTTCTCGGAGATGAGCTGGCGATCGTTCCATTTGCCGTGGCGGAGGAACAGGTAGCCGAACCGCGCGAGGTCGTGCGCGTTGATGAACATGCCGCCGCCAAAATGTCCGCCCCCGGTGACCGATTTCATTCGCTTGCCGTCGATTTCCACCCAGGCGTTGTCGTACGCCTCCCAATGCCAGGTGGAGGACGCACCGATCGGATCCATGATCGATTCTCTCAACACCTCCGGCAGCGGCCGTTTGAACACATACAGGGCCGACAGCGCGAGCACGTTGATGCGGGCGTCGTTGTATTTGTAGAACGTTCCCGGCTTGTGCATTTCGCGCTTTGCCCACTGCTCGGGAGTTTGTCCCCGCGGCGGGCGATCCGCCCAATCGGGCTTGCCCCAGAGCGTCCCGGACCAATCGCTCGTCTGGCGCAGCAGGTGGTCCCAGGTGATGGGCGCGTTGTGTTCGGACGTGAACAGGTCGACGCCCTTGGGCAGGTAGGTTGCGACGCGATCCGTCACGTCGCGAATCTTCCCCTGGTCGAAGGCAACGCCGACGACCGTCGACAGAAACGTTTTCGTGACGCTGAAGGTCATGTCCGCGCGCGCGGTGTCGCCCCACTCCGCGACGACGGCACCGCGGCGAATGATGATGCCGTTGCCTCCTCCTCGCGGCTCGGTCGGTCCGATCAGCGTATTGTAGGGCGCCTCGTTTCGAAATTGCTCCGGAATTGCAACGGCCAGGTCTTTCGTGTCGGGATTCTCGTGGGCGAGGGCGAACGCGATCGCTTCGTCCAGTTTCGCCTTGTCGAAGCCCGCCGCCGCGGGATCCTGCCTCCGCCACTCGCCGCGGGGCGGAAAGTAGCTTGCCGCTGGGGCGGTCTGCTCCGCGACGACGCAAGGCGCCGTGGCGGCGAGCAAGATCGCAGTGAGCATGCACGCGATCCGGCTCGAGTGCAGTTTCCTCTTAGTCACGCGCACGCTCACATAATGCCACCGGCACTGCTGGCCGCAACGGCGCGGTCTGACGCCTGCTCTTATTCGCGCCAGCGGCGCAAATCCGCCACCAGAGGGAAATGGTCGGACGCAATTTTTGTCGCGGCGTTGCGCACGACCCTGACCGAATTCACGCCAAAGGAGTTGTTCACCAGGATGTGGTCCACGGCCAGAAGCGGCAGGCGAGTGGGAAATGTTTTCAGACTCGGCGTTGGACTGACCAGGGTCCGAACGTCGCGCAGTTGTCGCGCGATCAATTGGAAGGCCGGCGAGGACGGCAGACTATTAAAGTCGCCCAGCAGGACGAGGGGGTCGCTGGTTGTAGCGCTTCCCAGCCATTCCGGCCCGACTAGAAGTTGCGCCTGCATGAAACGCTCGCGCCGGCCCAGCCCCAAGTGCGTATTGATTACCTGCACGGCGCCGACGGGAGTTTCGATTTCCACCCAAATCGCGGCCCGGCTTTCCGGACAAATCCGCGTCGTCACCGAAGGTAATTCCTGCGCCTTTTGCAGCCTCATGGGGTAGCGGCTTAGAATAGCGTCGCCGTAGTGCTCGTCCGCCACCCGCAGAGCCGGATGAAAAAACCGGTGCCAGCCGAGCTGATCCGCGATCAGCGCCGCTTGATCGACCCCGGCGGAGCGGCGCCGGTTGAGATCGAGTTCCTGCAAGCCGATCACGTCGACATCCAGCGTTGCGATGACTTCGGCAATGCGCTGCTCGGACCGGCGCGCGTCCATTCCGCGGCAGCCGTGCACATTGTAGGTCGCGACCCGCAGGCGTTCGCCAACGTTTCCGCTCATCGGCCGGAGTAGGGTTACATTTGCGAGCGCAGAAACAGGCCGGCCGCCCCCTTGAGTTTTTCTTCCAAGGGCCGGCGCCGCCAGTCCTCCAGCGTCACTCTGCGCGAACGGCTTTTGTCCTCCTCGAAAATCTTCGTGTGCTTCGCGGCAAACCCCGCATCCAGTACGTTCAGGTTCGCTTCTTCGTTCAGCCGGAGCGAGCGATTATCCAGGTTCGCCGAGCCGACCGACGACCAGCAGTCATCCACGATCATATATTTGCAGTGGAACCGCGCCGGCATGTATTCGTAAAACTCAGCGCCTGCTTTCAGCAGCCGGGGCCAGCGCATTTTCCCGACCGAGCGCACTAATTTCGCGTCGATGTCCGGTCCAGGCGTAATGATTTCCACTCTGACGCCCCGGCGGCACGCCTCAATGAGAGTTTGCAGGCAAAGATCGTCCGGGATGAAATAGGCGTTGGCGATTCGGACATGCTTGCGCGCCGCGGCGATGGAAACCAGCAGCATCATGCGGGCGCTGTCGGCGCCCTCGTCCACCGAGCTCTTAAAGATCTGGCCCGTCTCCGTGCCCGCCTTGGTCAGCTCTGGAAAATAGGCGTCGCCGTGGAGAAGCATCGCCCGGGTTTGCATCCAGTTGTCGATGAACGCCTGCTGATTTTGCGCCACCACGGGACCATCGAGCCGGTAATGCGATTCACGCCAGTGTCCGCGGGTCTTGCCGTCGCCGCGCCAGCTATCCGCGATTCCCGTTCCGCCGATGAAGCCAATCTTCCCGTCGATCGTGAGCAGCTTCCGGTGCGTCCGGTAATTCATCCGCGAAAGCTGATGCCAGCGAAAGATCTCCACCTCCACTCCCGAGCGCTTCATCAGTTTCATTCCTTCGCCATACAGACAGTCACAGCCCAGGGCGTCCTGCAAAAAGTGCACCTTCACCCCCGCGCCGGCCCGCTCCGCAAACGCCTCGGAAAATTCCTTCCAGACTTCGCCTTCTTTCAGGAGAAAATTCTCGAACGTGACGGTGCGTTTCGCCGATCGAATGCCTTCGAGCATGGCGGGGAAAATCTCATCCCCATTTTGCAGAATCGTGATTTTGTTGCCCGGGAGCAGCGGCGGCCCCAGCAGTTGCCCCATGGTGCGGACGAACACGTCATCGCCCGCGGCGTAATCCGTGCGGATGGGACACTTGATCTTTTTCTCCGTGTCAAAAAAGTTCCGAACGATCACGATCGACAGGGCGCTGCTCAGCGCGGCGACGCCCGCGAGTTTTTTCCACGATGGATCGTTAAACTCGGGCGGGCCTTTCACACCCTCTTATCGTCCGGCGAGACCATCATGGTTCGCAATTAGAGACGATTCGAAACGCGGCATCAGGCTTTTCGCCTCGTCGATTCGCGAAATGGCCTGAACGACTTATTTGAAGAACGTTTTCAAGCTCTTTCGGCTCACCAATCGCATGGCTGCATACCCGAACTCTAGAATGAAGGCGCGATGGCGTTTGGCTAGCTCGGGGTCGGCCAGGCCGGCCGTGGCCAGGTTGAACTTTGCCTCAAGATCCGCGACGAGCGCGAGAAGCCTCTGTTGTTCCTCTTGAATCGCGAAAGCGCCCGCATTCGAACGTGCTCGCGTCGCCAACACCGCGAAATCGCTTTCCGACGCGAGAAGTGTTTCGATAAATTGTTGCCGCTCGCTCGCGAGCTTGTCACCGGCTGCTTTCAAACATAGAGCCTGGTACCAATGGACCAGGTCGAAAACTCCCTTGGCCACTTCTTCGACTTTCCCATCCGGCTGGGTTCGCTCGCCAAAATAAAAGCGCGACCGAAGAAGCAATTCCGACCCCAGGCCACACAAGGCTGCGGTCACGAGCGAGTGCTGCTTCGATTCTCCCTGCAAGTTGTACCAAATCGCGTACGCCACCACCGGGACAAGGGCGCGCGAGAGCCAATAAATCCACCCCGTGAACGTCGTAAGCACGCACGGAGAATCAGCCCCGAATTTCGTCTGGATCGTCTGAAAGCCGAGGGCTAAGCCTAGGATAAGAGGAATTAGCAGAATCTCCCAGCGTTCGAGTAAAGGGAGGAACGCATCCACAAAAAGCTCAGAAGTATCTCCCGCTAATACTTACGATCGAACCAAGAAGATCGGCCGGATTTGAAAGAGTAACCAGCTTCTTGTCGGCCAGCGTTTTGATCGCTTGTTCCAATTCATCCCCCCTTATGTCCGTGACGGCCGCAATTTCCGGGACGGGCATCGCCTTGTGTCGCCGGATTTCGATGAACACGTTCTTCGCCAACTGGTCGAGCTCGACGGAGAGATCATTCATGTCCCAACACTGAGCCCGTGATGCGACGCCGTCAAGGAGACGGCTGATCCAGGCTACCCGTTATTGCGCCCGTTCGGCGATTGCATTGAGAAGATTCAAAATCACTTCATCGCGCGGCTTCGTGCCGAGATTGCCTTGGCCGCGAACGCGGACGCTGACGGCGTTGGCTTCCAAATCGGGGTTACCGATGCCGAGCATAGGTGCAGAGCGGCGTCTTCTTTGGTTTGCCGCGAGGCAATTATCTTGATTGCGCCGATGGGCGGTCGAGCCGCAGGGGCCGCAGTCTAGTCAGCGGGCCGGCGAGGGAAGCGTTACGGGATTGCGCTTTTTCTTGGGCGGCGGCTTGCTCGAGAAAACTTTCTTCAGGCTGTTGCTAAATTTGTCCCAGGCGGAGGGCGGCTCTTTGGCCTTGCCCGACGAACGGCTGCGCGGGCGTAGTTGGAATGCGACTGTCGCCGGCGTCTCGCTTTCGATCGTCACGGTCTCGGTCTTTTTCGGAAAATCCGGGTGACGGGCGACCAGCTCCTGCTTACCCAGCGGCAAATCGACCGTGAGCGGCGTGACGCCCAGCAATTTTTCACCCGCGAATATCTCGGCGCCGTCGGGGGTGCTGGTAATCGTAGCGCTGCCATGAGGAAAGGTGTATTCGACCGGGAGAGTCTCCCCGGGTTGCACCGCGATTTCCGCGCGATCGCCGGGCCAACCCTCGTTGTGAAAGAAAATCGTGTATGGCCCGGGCGGGAGATCCGCGACCGATTCGGGAGTGGCGCCCCTGCGCAATGGGGCGGCAGCGGGCGCCGTCTTGCCTGCGACTACCCCGGGATAAATGGCGAAACTTACGCCGGCCGGGGTCGTCGCCAATTGCAGTGTGGCATTTTGCGGCGCGGTCATCGGCGCGAGGCCCGGTGGCGGCTCTGCAATTCTTGACGCCGGCACACGTTTAACGGCCGATTCGAGCGCGTAACCCGTGGGAGTTTCCGGTTTGAAAGGCGGCCCGGCGTTTGGGCGTGACACCGGCGAGTTGGACCGGGAAGAAATAACGGCGGCGGCGGCCAACGCGGCCAAGCCGGCGGCCAGCGCACCGAGTTTCAGGTAACGATCGAAAACCGGTTTGGCGATTTCCCGAGCGGTAGTTAAGCGAACCGTGCCGCCGAGCCGCAACCGTTCCGCCACCTCGGCTGCGCTTTGCGGCCGTTGCCCGGGATCTTTCGCCAGGCAAGCGGCGATGGTTTCCTCCCAGCGCTTCGGAATTGGCTCGCCCGCGATTCCCAGAGTCACGCGGCGTTGGGTGACCGGGGGCGCGATCGTCTCTCGCACCTGCGACGCCACGTCCCCGCTGTAGAACGGCGGTTTGCTCGAAAGCATTTCATACAAAGTGACGCCGAGGGCATAAATGTCGTCCGAAGGCGAGGGCTCCTCGCCGAGCATTTGCTGCGGGCTCATGTAGTTCAACGTCCCGGGCGAAGTTTGCCCGCTCACCCGGCTCATCGAATTGCGCAGACTGGACGCGATCCCGAAGTTGGTGATTTTGAGCTTCCCGCGGCTATCCACCAGGATGTTCGCCGGCCTCAGGTCCCGATGGATCAACCCGGCTGATTCGTGGGCATAAGCGAGCGCGTCACACAGCGACGTGACCCAGGGAACCAGTTCGGGGATTCCGAAACACTTCGATCGCTTTTCCCGCCGCGCGTCCGAGAGCGTGGTGCCATCGACGTACTCCATCGAGATGGCGGCGATCCCTTCATCGGCAATGAAATCAAAAATGCGAACGATATTCGCATGCGTGAGCAGCAGACTCCGGTGGGTCTCGCGTTTCAAATCTTCGCAAGCCGCCGGGTCGAAAATATCCGACTCCGGGACGAGTTTTAGCGCCACCAACCGCTCGAGCCGGTCGTCGTGCGCCAGCCAGACGACACTCATGGCGCCGCGGCCGAGGACTTTCTGGAGGGTGAAGCGCTGAAAGAGTTGCCTGCCGGCGACTACTCCGCCCATTGGCTCCCCGAAGGCTGGTTTTTCTTCCTCGGGCGTGCGCGGATCCATGCTAAACCCAAAAAAAAGCAGACCCCATGCCCCAGAGGGCCCTTCTTCTGACGTGCCTTCAGGTTATTTCCGAGGGTTCGCTCGCGACGTGGGTTGGAGCTGAATTGGCCGGCGCTCGGCTCAAGTTCGCCGCGAGCTGGAATCGGAGATCAACAAAGATCTCAAGCCGCCGGCATCGTGCGGGCAGCGAGAGGGAAAGATTTCACGACAGGAGTGCAAGCATCAAAACTCCGCGTTCATGAGGTGCGTCGCGCAGACGTTCCGAATCATCCACCGGGTTTTTGCCGGTAGGCCTGGCGTTGCTCATACAGAGTGAGCCGCTCTTTCCCGTTCTTCCGCTCTTCGGTGGTCAAAGTTCTCAGACCGAGATAGCGCTTCTGCCATTTCACGGCTTCTTCGAACCGGCCCAACTCGGCGCAGACCGCCGCCTGGGTGTCCCAAATCCGCGGCTCGTTTGGCATCAACTCGCGCGCCGCCTCGATCGCCTGCTCGGCTTTCGCGCCATCTCTGATCTGGTCGTCGTCGGCGGTGGAAAGGAGCCAGGCGAAGTTGTTATAAAACCAGGCCGATCTGTTCCCGGTCCGTTCGGCTTCGTCGAGTTCGCGCCGCGCTCCGGCATAGTCTCCCACCCGCGACAGGGAGTGGGCATAGTTCAGACGATACATCGGGTCGGTCGGCAGGAGCTCGACCGATTTTCGGCAATCCTCCAGGGCTTCGGCATACCTCTTCAGCCGGCTCCTGATCGCGGCGCGGAGTTGGAAGGTGGATGGATTGGCCGGCTCCAGTTCGATCGCCTTGCTCGAATCCGTGAGGGCCGCTTCAAAATTTTCCTGTTTGAGTTGAACGGAGGCTTTGATTCTCAACGCCGCTGGTGCGAGTTGCAGGTCCAACTCCATCGCCTTGTTCGCGTCCGCGAGGGCGAGGTCGAACTGTCCGTTCCCTTCATAGGCCAGGGCGCGCTTCAAGTATGCCTCGGGCCGGTCCGGCTTTGATTTCGCCAATAGCGCAAAGTCGGCGTTTGCCTTCTCGATTTGTCCGAGCTGCCTGTAGGTGTCGGCGCGGCGCAAGCGCGCCTCGAACGATTCGGGCTCGATCTTCAGGGCGGCGTCGAAATCCGCCAGCGCTCTGGCGAAATGCGTCTGGTGGTAATAGGCCGAACCGCGGCCAATCAACGCGAAGAGGTCGCGCGGATTCAGGTGGAGGGCCAGTGAGAGATCGGCGATGGCCGGATCGAGTTTCGAATTCGAGAGCAGAGCATTTCCCCGGACCTGGTACGCTTCCGCAAAATTCTGTTGCAGGCGGATCGCGGTCGAGGCTTCGGCGACTGCTTCATCGAATTTTTTCAAGGCGAGAAGGCAGAAAGCTTTCTCGCGATAGATTTCGGCCACCTTGTCATTCCGCTGGCGGGCTTCTTCGGCGTCGGCCAGCGCCGCCTCGAACTTGCCCGCGCCTTCCTGCGCATAGGCGCGCACGAGAAAGGAGGAGTAGTTTTTTGGATCGAGCCGCACCAGCTGTTCGGCGTCCTCCAACGCCCGTTTGTGTTCCTTCCAGATCAACCAAATTCGGCTGCGGGTGATGTAGGGGCGCGCTTGCTGAGGATCGAACCCGATCGACGTCGAAAGATCGACGACGGCCCTGCGGTATTGTCCCTGGAGAAAAAGGATTCTTCCGCGGGTGGTGTAGGCGTCGGCGTAATCCAGCACCAGAGCGAGTGCTTTCTCCACGTCTGCCATTGCCTCCTTCAACCGATTTTCATCACCCAGGATCCGGGCGCGGCGGTTCCAGGCGCGGGCGGATTTTGGGTTCAGTTCGAGCGCCTTGGTCAGGTCGGCGATCGCCTCCGTGTTAGGTCGTTTGGTGTATTTTACCCAGGCCCGCACGTCGTAGGCGTCGGCATTTTTCGGATCGAGCTCGATGGCTTTGTTCGCGTCGGCGAGTGCCTGGTCGATGTCGCCCAGCAGGTCGTGGGCGGCGCTTCGGTCGACATAATACGCGGACTTCTTCGGCTCGCGCTCGATGGCCTCGTTATAGGCGGTCAAAGCCTCGGCATAGTTGCCGGCGTTCATCGCGGCGTCTCCGCGCGCCGTCGGATTTCCCTGCGCCGCCGCGCCAAGAGCCGGGAGCAACAACAGGAGTGACAAGATTGATCGCGCGCGAAAATTCACCAAACGGATGATACCGAGCGATGTCTGTCCGCAGTCAAGCAGCACTTTCCCAATTTGGAATGCGGACGCGCGCCCGCCGCGCCGATAAACGCCGCACACGCATCGCGCACGCTGAATTCTCGGCCCAGCCGGACGCCATAAAATGCTCGCGGCCATGACCGCTGTTCCATAGCCTGACCGTTATCCCGCATGGCGACATCAGCTGGCGATAAGGCCGTTCCGCAGCGGGCCGAGGTATTTATTTCCTACTCGCGAAAGGACAGGGAATTCGTCCGGCGGCTGGAAGAGGCGCTGGAGAGTCGCGGACGGGAAACCTGGGTGGATTGGCAGGGCATCCGGCCGGCGGAAGAATTCATGCAGGCGATTTTCCCGGCGATCGAAGGCGCCGACACTTTCGTTTTCGTGCTCTCGCCCGATTCCGTGAGCTCGGAGATTTGTGGGAAAGAGCTCGCCCATGCCGTCTCGCAAAACAAACGAATGATCCCGATCATGGCCCGGGACACGGAGGCGAAAGCGGTGCCCGAACCGCTCGCGAAGTTGAACTGGGTTTTCGCGCGGGACGCCGACAGCTTCGAGGCCGCGACCGACTTTCTCATCAGCGCGCTCGACACAGATCTTGGTTGGGTTCGAGCGCACACGCGGCTGCTCACGCGCGCGATCGAATGGGAGGCGCAGGCCAAGAGCAACAGCTTTATCCTGCGCGGCGAAGACTTGCGCTCCGCGGAGCAATGGCTCGCCCAGGCCGGAACAGAAAAAGAGCGCCAACCGACGGTACTGCAAACTGAATACATCATCTCTAGTCGCAAGGGCGCGGCACGCCGGCAACGAATTCTGTGGGGGTCAATTTCCGTTGCGCTGATCGTCACAGGGATGCTCGCTGTGGGCGCGTATTTCCAACGGCAGGCGGCGGAACAACAGAGGCGGATCGCTGGAGCGCGCCAACTGGCGACCCAGGCCGAACTGATCCGCAATCGGAGCGCGGACGCGCTTCAGTCGAGTGTGGTGATGGCCGTTCAGTCCATGCGGCAATTTCGATCCCTGGAAGCCGAGCAAGTGCTGCGTCGCGCCCTTGCGCTCCTCGCCCATCCAGTGACGCGATTTGTGAGCGAGAGGCCGTTGAAACACGTGGAGATTGGCTTCGCAAACGTGTTTCGTCTGCGCCACCACCCTGTCGCCGCGTTCAGTTCGGATGCCCGCTTCGCAGCCATCGTTCTGGCCGACGAATCGGTGGAACTCTACGAGGTGCGAAGCCATCGCCTCATCGCGACGATGAAGCACGCGAGTGCTGTCGAGGCCTTGCAATTCAGCCCGGATGGAAAGCTGTTGGCGACGGCCGCTGGTGCCATTGCTAACGTCTGGGAAACGGAGCGGGGGCAGGCGGTCGTCCCAGCGATCCAACATCCGGGACGGATCAGAACTCTGGCGATCAGCGCGGATGGGCGATTGATCGTCACTGGTTCGGAAGACGGGACTACGCGGACTTCACCTCTTTCCGGCAGCGCAGGCTTCCAGCCGCAAACGCTGCGTCCGGGCGGGTCGTTGTCCGGCCCCGTGGATGCCGTCGCCATTTCGCCCGACAGCAAATATGTCGCGATCTCGCGGCGGACCCAACTCACGATGTGGGAGGCGGCCACCGGCCAGCGCGTCGATGATCCCGCGGCCCAACCGGTCAAGCACAACCGCCAACCGGATGCGCTCGCCTTCAGCCCGGACGGGACCGCGCTTGCGAGCGCGGGCGAAGATAACGCCCTGCACGTGCTCGAAACTGCCAGTGGTCGGGAAAGCTTTGTGGTGCCAGAGTTTTCCAGAATCACGGGTGTCGCATTTAGTCCCCGCGGGAATTACATCGCTACCGCCAGCGACATGACCGCGCGGATTTGGGAAACGGGACCGTCGCATCGGATGATGGCCAAGGTCGTCCACGAAGGTCGGATCACTTTGCTCGTATTCAGTCCCGACGAGGCGTCTTTGGCTGTCGCCAGCGAGGACAACACCGCGCGGGTCTGGGCGATCGAGAATGGCGAGGAAACGCTCCGCATCACGCATGACAAACCCGTCTGGGCGATTGCCTACAGCGCAGACGGTGATTCCGTGGCAACGGCCGGCGGGGAAGGAATGGTCGCCCTTTGGGAATCGCGAACCGGTCCCGAGTTGGCGCACAATCGAAGCGCCGACAGTCCATCTGAATTCCGCTTTGGCCGGGACGGCCGATGCATTGCCACGATCACCGAGGGCAAAGGCGCCGTCCTCTGGGACTCGGCGACCGGAGCGCCGATTTCAATTTTCCAGGGGAACGGCGAACGCGGCTTCGTCTTGACCGATGACCTCCGCCTGTCAGCCGTCGCCAGTGGCGAGGCGGCGGAGGTCTGGGATGTCGCGTCGGGGAAGCTCGTCGCGACGATGCGGCACGAACCGCCGATCGACTGGGCCGCGGTCCGCCAGCGGCCGGGAGCGCAGCTAAACCGCCAGCGCATGTTCGAACTCGGAGAACAAGAGCGCCAGGGCAGCGTGGAAGTGGTGGGCTTTAGCCCGGACGGGCGCTTCCTTCTCACGCGGCGTTTCGAAGACGAAGGGCGCGTTTGGGACGCAAGCAACGGCCGTGAAAAATGGCGCTTCCAAAGCTTTACCAAACCAGTCCTGGCGAGTTTCAGTCCGAATAGCAACCTGCTCGCCGTGGCGAACAAGGATTCCGTGCGAATCTTTGCCGCGGATTCAGGCCGGGAGCAGGCAATCATCAGGCCGTCGCCCGGCTTGGACAGCCTGGCGTTCTCGGCCGACAGCCGCCGGTTGGCCGCGGCGGGCGATACCGGCCTGCATATATGGGATGGAGCAGGCAGGAAGATCGCGGAGTTAAAGCATGACGCTCGGATTTCCGGTCCGCTGGTCCGCAGCCCGAGTTCCTCATTGATCGCGACGGCGGACGAGAATGGGCTGGTTAAGGTCTGGAACGCTGAGGACGGATCACAAGTCGACACGGTCGTGGCGCGCGGGCCGATTCGTTGTCTCGCTTTTAGTCCTGACGGGGCGTTGCTGGCTACGGCGGGTGAGGATTTCACGGCGCGCGTGCGTGAAGTGCGCAAGCAGAGCGAACTCGCCGTCTTCAACCATCTTGCCGCGGTCCTCACCGTCAGCTTCAGCGCCGATGGGAAGCTGCTCGTCACTGGCAGTCGAGATCAGACCGCACGCGTCTGGGACATCCGCGCTGCTGAAGAGATCGCTGTCATAAATCATCTGGCCCGGTTTGCCCATCGTGCACCGAGCATCTCCGCCGCCACGCTCAGTCCCGATGGACGCTTTCTTGTGACCGGCGAAGGGGGTGGGATGGCGCGGGTCTGGCCCCTCCGGCCGGCCGATTTGATCAAGCAGGCTGCCGCGCGCATCACTCGTCCGCTCAGGGAGAACGAACGCAAGGCTCTCGAGGATGAGCCGTAATCCCATGCCGGCGTCAGATCAAGATAAAGCAGCGCCGGGGCGGGCCGAGGTATTTATCTCCTACTCGCGAAAGGACAGGGAATTCGTCCGGCGGCTGGAAGAGGCGCTGGAAAGCCGGGGGCGGGAAACCTGGGTGGATTGGCAGGGCATCCGCAAGGCACGCGACTGATCGCCGATCAACGCGCGGCGCAGGCCCTGGCGTATCTGGCGCGCGCCGTGCGGACGAACGGCAACCCCGCCGCCGCCGCGCGGATGGGCTCGCTCTTGATCGAGCGGCTTTGGCCGATGCCTCTCGAAATGCCGTACACGGACGCCGCGAAAACATTCTTCAGCCCAACGGGCGCGCATGCCGTGGTCGTTCTCGCAGATGGCAGCGCGGAGATTCGGGACAACGCGACGGGCAAGACGATCTCGCAGCGCATTCGACTGGAGGAGGGCGTGGATGCGGCCCGGTTTAGCCCCGATGGCACACGGGTGGTGTTCGCGGGCGACGGCATCAAAGAGGGCGTGGCTACTCATGAGCCGGGCCCCCTGGCGATTCAATTGTGGGACACGAAAAGCGGCCGCGCGATCGCGGAGCCCGTCCGGTTCGAGGGCGGGGCTTTCGAGGAGATGCTCGTCTTCAGTCCCGACTCGCGTTTTCTCGGCCTCACTGCTCCCGGAACAGTGATCGTGTGCGATGCGCAAACAGGCCGTGAGCTGCGCCGGCTAGAGAGTGAGGGTGTGCAGTTCAGCCGCGACGGCGAGCGCCTGGTCATAAGGCACGAGAGCACCGCGCAGGTTCTCGAAACCCGAACGGGCAAACCGATTGGTCCGGTCATCAAGCCGCCCGACTTCGGAGTCGATGCGGTTGCTTTGAGCCCGGACGGATTGTACGTGGCCACGGCCAGTAACTTGGGGGACGGCGAAGGATACGGAGGTTCAGATCGGGTATGGGAAGTTGCGACCGGCAAGCCCGTGACGCCGCCGATGGAGCATCAGAGTTGGGTCCAACGACTCGAGTTCAGTCCGGGCGGGCAATGGCTGCTCACGCTCGGCCGCGTGGAAGCGCGGATCTGGGATACACGGACTGGGAAGCCAGTGACCGGATGGTTGAAAAACCCCGGCACGGAGGCGTTGGTAGGCGCGGCTTTCAGCCCGGACGGACAGCGCGTGGCCACAGTCAGCGATGGGAGTGGGGTTTGTTTTTGGGATGTCGCTACCGGCTCGATGGCGCTGCAATCGATCGAGGGGGCTGAAATAACCATCCCCAAGTTCAGCCGCGATGGCCAGCGCTTAATCGCCAACGGCGCGGTTTCAGGCGACGTCTGGGACCTGGCGCGTGCATCGGCGCGCCCCCTTTCACTTCCGGGTGGGGCGGCCGTTCAGCATGGATTCATGGTCGCCACTTTTGCCCGCGATCGCGTTCGCATCTGGGACATTCGCTCGGCGAAGATTCTGCTCGAGGCCGCGCTCGAACGGCCGGCGGGAACGGCGGAGGAAGATACCCCACGGGGAACATTCAGCACCGATGGCAGACGGTTCCTCGTTGAGATCGGAGAAGCCCCGCGGTTCTGGGATTTGCCGAGCGGCAAAGAGCTGCCGAAGCGTGCAGACATTCGATTCCTGGAAATGAGCCGCGATGGATCGAAGATTCTTTCCAAGGACGATAGAGTGAAAATCTGGGAGGCCGAAAGCGGGCGTCTCCTGCAAGAAATCAAGGTGACTGAAGGCGACGCGATCGTGTCGGCGCGGTTTTCGCCCGATGGCCGGCTGGTGGCGATCACGTCCAGGCGGGGAGAGGACGCGGGGTTCGCGCGGCTGTGGGATGCCGTGACCGGCCAGGCTGCCTCGCCAGCCCTGGCCCATCCAGGACGGCCCGAAGTGCATTTCAGCCCTGATGGGACGCGCCTCGTCACAATTTTGGACCACGGGGGCGCGGCATCGTTGCGCCTCTGGAAAGTGCCGGGTGCGGAACCCGTGGCCGAATCGGCGGAAATCCCGCTGGAACCTTCCGAGGAACCGCCGCTACCGATCTTCAGTCCGAACGGCCAGCACTTCGTGCTCTTCGCGAACCGCGGAATGCGTCTCTTCGAAACCGCATCGGGAAGATTGGTCGATTTACGTCCGATAGGAGAATCCGGCTTCGTTAACGCGCGATTTAGTGCGGATGGCAAGCTCTTTGCGACCGGTGGAAACGGCGTCCAGGTTTGGAACGCGATGACAGGGCTGCCGTTGATCGATCCCGTCAAGGCGCCGGAGCTCATGAATTATGATCATGTGGAATTCAGCGCCGATAGTCGGCGGTTGCTGGCGGCGGGCCGTAGTGGTCCGGAAGGGAGCTGGGGAACAACCGGGATTGTGGACGTGGCCACCGGGCGCGCGATCGCAGATTGGCGCGCAGACGAATTTTCCCGGCGGGCCGCGCACTTCAGCCCCGATGACTTGCTGCTGGTCGAGGAGTCGGATCCCGTCCGCGTCTGGGACATCGTCCCTCCGGGCAAAGGCCCGGCCTGGCTGGCCGATCTGGCTGAAGCCGTGAGCGGCTGCGTTCTGACAGCTGCCGGAACACTGGAAGTCATTCCGGACCGGGCAAAACGCCTCGCCGCGATTCGCAAGCAAGTGGCGAAGCTGCCCGCGGACGATCGCTGGGCGCAGATCGCGCGCTGGTTTCTAGCCGAGCCGCGCACCCGCACGATCTCGCCCTATTCGCCGGTCAAGGTGGCGGATTACGTCGAGCGCCGCGTGAAGGCAAACACCCTCGAGCAACTGAAAGAAGCGCTGGCCGCCTCGCCCGCCGATCCCATTGCACACGCGCTCCTCGGCGTGAAGCTGGTCGCGTTAGAGGAGAGCGAACGTGAAGCCCTCGTCCGGGCCGATGGTGAAACGCTCCTGGCGACGCAGCTCGCTCCGCAAAACGTCGCCGTCTGGCAGGCGCGCGCCAAGGTCCTCACCGCGTTGAAGCGTCCCGCCGAAGCTGCCGCCGCCACGAAAATGGCAGCGGACCTTTCAAAGCAGCAGTAGCTGCACTTGGTCGTCGAGTTAGCCACGGCCTGTAGACGGCGCTTGTCTTGGTATCCCGGTTACGGTTCAATCGCCGCACGGCAGCAAGCGTGCCGTCTTGGGCCCGGGCACTCAGCGGCATTCTCACCTTCGGAAGCAAAATTAAAACAAACCGATGAACAATATTTCGATCCGTTCCATCCACCGCTCCTGGGTCGCTCTCGGGCTGTCAGCACTTTGCGCGGCGGCGTTCACCACCACCGCTTTAGGCTATGGCAATGAAGGCCACCGCGCCGTGGGCGCCCTCGCCGACCTCCTCATCGCCGGGACCAATGCGGAAACCCAGGTGCGTCAGATCCTCGGCACGGAAAAACTGGAGCAGGCTTCCCTTTGGGCGGATCGGGTGAAACAGAGCAATCTCACGCCGGAGATGCGGGCGTTCATCAATCGGAATCCGCGCCATCATCATTATCACTATACCGATATCCCGATCCAGGAAGCCGCCTACCGCGGCAATTCCAAGGGCGCCGACCCGCAGGACGTGGTGCGAATGATCCGCCGTTGCATTGTCGTGCTGCAAGGCCACGGGCCCAATCCGACAAATCTCACCAAGAAGGAGGCGCTCCGGCTGCTCGCGCATTTCGTGGGCGACATCCACCAGCCGCTTCATGTGGGCGCTGGTTATTTCGATGCCCAGGACCGTTTGGCGAATCCCAATCAAGTCGCCAACACGACCGAGACGCGCGGAGGAGGATGGATCAAGTACCGCGGCGGATTGCATGGCTACTGGGACGGCGACACAGTCGAACTGGCCATGGCCGCCGCCGGCGTGGCGAATCCGCGCGCGTTCGCGGTGCGGCTCAAGCAGAGTCCGCCCCCCGGATGGCAGACGACCGGTTTCTTGAGCGGTTGGAGCACGCGCTGGGCGACCGAGATGCTCCCGGACGCGCGGAAAGCCCACCTGCTGCTCACCTTTGGTCCGCGGCGCATGACCACCGGCGACCGGCCGCACCCCGAGTGGCCCGCCACCGCGGCGAGCAACAGCTCCTACGACTCCTGGGCGAAGGGCGTCGTGAAACGCAATCTCGGTCTCGGCGGTTATCGGCTGGCAGCCGTGTTGCAGCGGATCTGGCCGTAGCGGTGCAGGGCACGCCGAAAGCGCGCCCAAATATTCACGCCGTTCGTTGATCGCGGCTTCGCGCCGAGGTTGCCTTTCCGGAAGAGAGTCCATACGATCGGACCCGTTCCCACCTGCCATGTCTCGTTGCGGCCTGACAACGATCCATGCAAACACACGATGCCTGCTTCCCTCGAACATATCTCCGGCGACACGCCGATGGGCGCCAACCTTACGGATGGAGGCGCGACCTTCCGTGTCTGGGCACCTAACGCACATAGCGTCCACGCCTGCGTGAACGGCGCCGAACGCAAAGACGCAAACTTGCTGACTCGCGACGAGCGAGGGCATTGGCGTGGCTTCCTGCCGGGCGTGCAGGATCGCGACCGTTACAAATACTTCGTGGTGGGCGATGGCGGCTCGGGTCCGAAGCGTGATCCGTTTGCGCGCGAGTTGGCTACGCCGTTCCCGAGTGATTGCGTCATTCGCAAGACGGATTTTCCGTGGCACGAGACGGGATACGTCACGCCGGCCTTTCAAGATTTCGTCATCTACCAGTTGCACGTCGGCGTCTTTTTCACGCCGAACCTGCCGGGCAAGGCAGGGACGTTTCTCGATGTGGCGCGCAAGATTCCGTATCTATCCAGCCTGGGGGTAACGGCGGTTCAGCTTCTGCCGATCCAGGAGTTCCTCACCCAGTTCAGCAAAGGCTACAACGGCGTGGATTATTTTTCTCCCGAGATGGACTTCGCGGTCGAGGATGCGGACCTGCCCCGGTATGTCGACCAGGTAAATGCGCTGCTCGATGCCAAGGGCCTCGCCCCTTATGAGATCGCCGACCTGCGTGGCGAGATGAACCAGCTCAAGGCCCTCATCGATCTCTGCCATCTCCATGGGCTCGCTGTCCTGCTGGATGTGGTTTACAACCATGCCGGCGGCAGTTGGGGAGACGAAAGCATTTACTTCTTCGATCGGCAATCGACCGCGGGCGGGAACGGCAACTCGCTCTACTTCACCGACCGCGGGCACGCCGGCGGCCTGGTCTTCGATTTCGGCAAACCGGAAGTGCGCGACTTTCTTATCCAGAACGCAAAGTTCTTCCTCGAAGAATACCGCGTCGATGGCTTCCGCTACGATCAGGTCAGCGTGATCGATCGCGACGGCGCGCCCCACGGCTGGAGCTTTTGCCAGGACCTGACCGGGACGTTGCACTTCCGCCGGCCTTCCGCGCTGCACAAGGCGGAATACTGGAATGTAAATCCGCTGATGGTGCAGCCGCCGCCGGGAGGCGCTGGGTTCGACACCTCGCTCACCAACGGATTGCGCATTGCGATTCGCGACGTCATCGGGAACGCGAGTGCGCCCGACGCGCGTGCCTTGAACATGGGCGGACTCGCGCGCAGCCTGTGGCCGGATGGATTCAACGAGCACTGGCGATTCGTCCAGGGACCGGAGAACCACGACATCGTTTATGCGGGGCGCGAGCAGCGGGTGGCACGCCTTGGTCACCCGGACGATCCACGCTCGTGGTTCGGGCGCAGCCGCGCGCGCGTCGCCACCGGCATCGGCCTGACCGCACCCGGCATCCCGATGCTTTTCATGGGCCAGGAATTTCTCGAGGACAAACAATGGTCGGACAACTTGGCCGACCGCCGCGACCTTCTGCTCCACTGGGATGGCCTCGAGGCCGGCGACAAACAGATGGCCGATCACCTTCGGTTCACGAGCGAATTGATTGCGTTACGCTGGCGTCACCCAGGTCTCCGCGGAAACGGTTTCCGCGTCGTCCATGTGAGCGATGAGAATCGCGTCCTCGCCTTTCAGCGCTGGGTTGAAGGTGAAGGGCACGACGTGCTGGTGATCGTGCACCTCTCTACCTTTCACCGATTCGATTACCGGATCGGCGTTCCCGCCCCCGGCGTCTGGCGCGAGATCTTTAACAGCGACGTCTATGAGTCCTGGGTCAATCCCAGCGTTGCCGGCAACGGCGGCGGCGTCTTCGCCGACGGGCCAGCCATGCACGGCTTCGGGCAGTCGGCTGCCTTCGTCCTGCCGGCGAATTCGATCTTGGTGTTCGCGCGCTAGGCTCCGGCGCGGCGTTCGCGAATTGGAGCAAGAATATCAGCGATCACTTCGTCGCGATCGTGATCTTGGTTTCCGGGAAGATTGGGATCGAGCGTGAGCGTGTGGCTACCCATGATTTGATCGGCAGGCGCTCGCTACCGAGCGGGCTTTTTTTTGGGCGGTGTCTTGGGCGGTGGCTTGCTCGAGAAAACTTTCTTGAGACTGTTGCCAAGCTTTCCCCAGGCGGATTGGGGCGCTTTCGGTTTTGGCGGCGGCGAATGCCTGCGCGCGCGAAATTGAAACACGACGTTCGCGGGTGTCTCGCTCTCGATGGTGACGACCTCGCTCTTTTTCGAAAAAGTGCCGTAGCGGGCGGTCAACTCCTGTTGGCCCAAGGGCAGATCCACCGTCATCGGGGTATGGCCGAGCGACGTTTCACCCGCAAAGATTTCGGCGCCCTCAGGAGTGCTGGTGACCGTTACACTGCCATGAGGAAATGTATATTCGAAGGGAAGCGTCTCGCCCGGCTTCAGGGTGATTTCCGCGTGATCGTCGGGCCAACCCTGAAGCTGCAAGAAAATCGTGTACCGGCCGGGCGGAAGGTCCGCGACAGATCCGGGGGTTGCGCCGCGGCGCAGCGAATCGGCGGCGGGCGCCGTCGTGCTCTCGACTCTTCCGGAATAAATTGCGAAGGTCGCCCCCGGTGGTCTCGTCACCAATTGCAGGGTCGCGTTTTCCGTTTCGGCTATCGGAGATTCCGCCCGTTCGCCAGTTGGGGTGGGGGCCAGCTCGGCCGACGCCGCGAGCGTGCCACCGGCGGAGGTCTCTTTTTCGAGCGTCGATCGCGGGTTGGTGCCTGGCCCTGGTGAGCTGGAACGGGAACAAAAAACGGCCACGCCGAGCAGCGCGGCGGCTCCGCCGGCCAGCGCGCCGATTTTGAGATAACGCTGCGGTTTAGCGATTTGCCGGGCGGTTGTCAGGCGAATCATCCCCTCCAGTTGCAACCGCCCCGCGACCTCGGCTGCGCTTTTCGGCCGCCCCTCGGGATGTTTCGCCAGGCAGGCGGCGATGGTGTCCTCCCAATGCGGTGGAATTGGATCGCCTGTGATCCCCAGGGTGGCGCGGCGCCGGTTGATTGGCGGCGCGGTCACCTCGCGAACCTGGGACGCCACATCCCCGCTGTAAAAGGGCGGTTTGCTCGAGAGCATTTCGTACAGGGTCGCGCCCAGGGCGTAAATGTCGTCGGAAGGTGAGGGATCTTCCCGGAGCATTTGCTGCGGGCTCATGTAATTCAGCGTTGCGATCGAGGGGAGCACGCTCTCCGGGCCCATGGAAGCGCGCAGGCTGGCGGCAATGCCGAAATCCGTAATCTTGATTTCCGAGCGGCTATTCACCATCACGTTCGCCGGTTTCAAACCGCGGTGGATCAGGCCGGCTGATTCGTGCGCATAAGCGAGCGCGTCACACAACGACCCGACCCAGGGCGCAAGCTCCAGGATTCCGAAACACTTCGACTGTTTTTGCGCGCGCGCGTCCGACAAAGTCGTGCCATCCATGTATTCCAGGCAGATCGCGGCGGCCTGTTCATCTTCGACGAAATCAAAAACGCGAGCGACGTTTGGGTGCGTGAGCAGGAGATTTTTGCGGGTCTCGCTTTTCAAATTTTCCCGGGCTGATGGATCCCGGCAGATCGCGTCGGGCACCAGTTTTAGCGCCACGAGCCGCCTGAGCCGGTGATCGCGCGCCAGCCAGACAAAAGTCATTTCGCCGCGCCCGAGGACTTTCTGGAGCGTAAAGCGCTTGAACAAGCGCGAGCCGCCGGCCAAGACCCGCATCTTTCGGTTTTCGTCCTGGGGCATTTGTGGGTCCATGCTGGAACCGGAAAGGAGAGGACAAGTCCCGGAGGGTCGTTCTTCGGGCGGATGTTCCGGCTTCTTTTCCCGGGAAATGAACCAAGAAAAAGCCATTCAACAACCGCTCGTTTCGCTAATCGCTTTCCCGCGAGACGGTTCTTCCCCGGACACCGATCGCTGCGAGCCGGGCGGACGATGCAAGTTTTCGCCAAGCTTCTAATCCGAACCGGGTAACCGCGGCGTTGCGTCGAGATTGCCTTGGCCGTGAACGTGCAGGCTGACGGCGTTGGTTTTCATGCCGGAATTTCCGATCATGAGTCGCGCGTCGGGGGATGAGACTCTCAGGAATCACGGCTTCTCGTAGCCGAGCACGCGCGCTTCCAGCGTGGCGTTGCGAGGGTCGGTCTTGAAGGTGACCCAGGCTTCGCGCGCGCCGCGGCGTGGCAGGAACGCGATCTCCAGGTCGGCGCGCTCCTCCTTGCCGGCGGCGCGCAGCACCACTTCGATGTGCACGCCTTCCGCGGTTTGGTCGCCCTTGTTGGTCACCTCGAGGGGCACGGCGAAGTAGTTGGAGCGCGCTTCGGGTGTTCCGAGGCGCAATTGAATGTCGGGCAAGGCATGGCCTATCGTCGCGCTTTCATAGACGAGAAAGCCGATCACCGTTGCGATTAATACCGCGCTGACGCCGAACACCGTCCATTCCACCCAGTTCTTGTTGACCTTCTTCATTGCAATAAAAGCCTTCCGGCGGAGGCCCCGAGCGTCGCCGCGAGGCCCAAAACCACGACCTGCGAAAGACACGTGAGCAGCCCCGCGTCGAAGCGACCAAAGAACCAGAGCATCATGGCTGAAACGACAAGAGCGACAGCGTAGCTGATCACGCTGCCGACGACCACGGAGGTGACACCGCTCCTCCGCACAAACTGTCGCGAGCCCGTGAATTCGATATAATAGAGAATGAGCGCCGTCAGCACGAGCGAGAGCAAGGCAATGCCAACGAGTTTCGCTAGGTGGCTCTCCGTCGCGATCGTGATGATCTCCTCGGTTGGTGCAACGTTGGCCGCGAAGAGCACCGCGCCGCACAGCGCGATGACGATTTGACCACCGAACGTCGCCTCCCTTTTCGCGGAACCTTCCACGCCGCGTCTGGCCTCCCCTTTGCCACCGCCGAGTTGCGCAGTTCCAACAGAAATGCCGATCGCCACCGTCATGGCCTCGACCGTGACCTTGCCGACAATCTCATACGGGGAGTGGTCCAGTTCGATTTGACCGAGCAAGAAGAGCAACGCGGCAGCCAGCAACAAGCCGAGGCCCATTTCCTCAACGGAGTCGATCACTACTTCGGACCAGCATGCGTCATGGTGCAGGCCCGCGTAATAGTTGTAACCCAGCAAGAGCAGGAACACGGTCACGACATACAGGAGCAGTCGCAGCGGCTCCGCGACGAAGCCCGCCCACCAGACTTCCATCGTGTAAAGGAGCGGCAAGCTAAACATCAACCCTCCCGCCAGGCCACGCGCATATTCGCGCAGGGATCTGCTGACGGGATGAGTCATGCGCGCCAACCCTTCATTGATGCCGATTCCTGATCGACTCCAAGATTCCGGCGATGACTTCGTTGCGCGGCTTCGCGCCGAGGTTGCCCTGGCCGTGGACGCGAACGCTGACGGCGTTGTCTTCCATGTCGCGGTTTCCGATCACGAGCATGGTGTGGACTTTCATCTGCTCGGCGTTCGCAATCGAATGGAACCCGTCGCAAATAGCTCTAGAATGCTGGCTCGATCGTTTCCATCTCACTACGCAAATCGCAAGCCGTCAATCGGTTACCTGCAAATTGAGCCAGACTTGGTCATTACATTAGGTGCCAACTTTTTCGATCAATCCAACGAGCGGCTCGCCGGAAATAGAAGGCTCCTCCGAGAGGCGTGTCAGCTTCAAATTGTACTTACTTACAATCTGGGAGACGCGTGATTCAGGGAGATGAGTCTGTCGCGCAACCGCTGGAAGTGTTCTCCACGTGTGGCTGGGACCGTCCAAAGCCGCGAACACCCTTCGCTCTTCTGGATCAGTGATGATTTCTTCCCACCTCATAACAGACAGTGCTTCAGGCCGGCGGGTTTTTCAAGCAATCGGCGTTTACGTTCGCAATGATGAGATCTTCGATTGCGTCATTCAGAGCTGAAGGATCGAGCGGTGGACTCAAATATTCTTCCTTTCCGTACAACAAATTTTTGGGGCTGAAAATGGTTAAACCCACCACGACCACCACCACGCCGATGAAGATTCCGACCATCCACAAAAAACCCGGCCAAACATACTGCTGAGGTAGGCGTGAATTACTTAGCACGATCCCAAGAGTGACCTCCACGATAAGCAGCGCAAGAACGAAGAAGCCCAGCGGCGTCGTAATTGACCGGATCAAGTCGGTTCGTGCTTTGCTGCTGGGGGGTTTTCTCGGCATCGCTTTCTCTTAATCGGTTCGTCGCTTGATCGACAACAAGATTTTCGCGATGGTTTCTTCGCGCGGCTTCGCGCCGAGGTTGCCTTGGCCGTGGACGCGGACGCTGACGGCGTTGGCTTCCATGTCCCGGTTTCCGATCACGAGCATGGTGTGGACTTTCATTTGCTCGGCGTTCGCGATTTTCGTCTTCATGTGATCGCTGCTGTCGTCCAGCTCGCAGCGGACTTGATGGGCGCGGAGCTCGGCTTGAATTGAACGGGAATATTCGAGCAGCTTGGTGTCATCGCCGATCGGGAGAATGCGGACCTGTTCGGGCGCGAGCCAGAGCGGGAAGTTGCCGGCGTAATGTTCGATCAGGAAGCCGATGAAACGTTCGTGCGTGCCGAGCGGCGCGCGGTGAATGCAGAGCGGGGTCTTCTCCGTGTTGTCGCGGTCTTTGTAAACGAGGCCGAAACTTTTCGGCTGGGCGAAATCGACCTGGTTGGTGGCGATGGTAAACTCGCGGCCAATAGCGCTCCAAACCTGGACGTCGATCTTCGGACCGTAAAAGGCGGCTTCGTTGGGGACTTCGATGTGGTTGATGCCGCTGCGTTGGAGGACGCCGCGGACCATGTCCTCGGTCTTAAGCCAGAGCGGAGAGTTATCGACGAATTTTTGGCCGAGCTTGGCGGGATCGTGGGTCGAAAAGCGCATGACGTATTTCTCGATTCCGAAAAGCTTGAAGTATTTCAGATACATCTCGTTTACGGCGAGGAACTCCGACTCGAACTGGTCTTCGGTGCAGTAGATGTGGGCGTCGTTCATTTGGAGCGAACGCACGCGCATGAGGCCGAAGAGCTCGCCACTCTGCTCGTAGCGGTGGCAGGTGCCGTATTCGGCGAGGCGCAACGGCAAGTCCCGGTAACTACGCGGCAGCGCCGCGTAGAGTTTGTGGTGATGCGGACAGTTCATCGCTTTCAGGTAATAGCGATCGACTCGCGATGTTTCGGGTAGGGTGGGCGTCTCGCCCGCCGAGTCAGGCATCTTGCCTGACTGAACTTCATCGTCCGGTGTCCAAACCCACGGATAGCCTTTGTCCGGATCGACTAAGCTCTCCCGATCGGGATTGCTCAATATGTAATGAAACTTTTCCTCCAAGTCGCGATCCCCGCGGACATATCGATCAAAGCGCTCCTGTTCCCAGACTTCACCAGACGAACCTTCGATTGAGTTGATCTCTTTTGCCGTGAAAGATTTGATCGAATGCATCAGCTCGCCTAACGACCAGAAGACATTCTCACCACCGGCATCCTGTTCTTTGATCCACGGCTGAAGCATGACGTGGACGTGATCCGGCATTACGGACGCCGCGAAGAGCGTGTAGCGCTTGTCATGAAAATGACGGAGCGCGTTCAGAACCGCAGTGCGAGAGGCGGGGCAAAGCGGGCGGTGACTTCGGGTTGTGAAGGTAATCGCGTAGATCGCCCACGGTTGTTCGAAATGAGGGAGACGACGCCTGCGGGTGTAGGTGGCAGCGGAGGAAGATCGTTCGGGCAGGATGCCCGAACCGGCGGGCGAGACGCCCACCCTACCCGAGACATCATGAAGCTCCATCGGTGGAAACATCGAATCCTTGTAGTAGGGCAGGTGGCCGCTTGTTATGTACAGACTTTCACGTGCTAAATTCGGAGTCCGCACACGCACATAACCCGCTGCGAACTCAGTCTCCTTCGCGAGCTTCTCGAGTTCTTCGATGATCGCGGTTCCACGCGGAAGCCAAAGCGGGAGGCCAGGACCGACCTGGTCGTCGAAGGTGAAGAGCTCGAGTTCTTTGCCGAGCTTGCGGTGGTCGCGCTTCTTCGCTTCCTCGAGCATCGCGAAGTATTCGTCGAGCTGGGTCTTGTTCTTGAAGGCGGTGCCGTAGATGCGCTGGAGCTGCGGGTTCTTTTCGTCGCCTTTGTAGTAGGCGCTGGCGACGTGCGTGAGCTTGAACGCGCCGATGTTGCCCGTGCGCATGACGTGCGGGCCGGCGCAGAGATCGGTGAATTCGCCGTTGCGATAGAGGGAGATTTCTTCGCCTTCGGGAATGTTCTGGATGATGTCGAGCTTGAATTTGCTGGGAGTAGATCTCTCACCAAGGGCGCCAAGGACACCACGGTTGGCCATGTCCAAGGCCTCAGAACGCGAGACAGCCACCCGCTCAAAAATGTGGTTGGCTTTGACTTCCTTTTTCATCTCGGCCTCGATCTTTTCGAAATCTTCGGGGGAGATTCGGTGGTCGAGTTCGACGTCGTAATAGAAGCCGTTCTCGACTGGCGGACCGGCGGCGAATTGGGCGTCGGGCCAGATTTTGAGGATGGCCGTGGCAAGAACGTGCGCAGCGGAGTGCCGGAGGCGCTCGATGTCGGTCATCTGCGAGCGTTGGTCTAAAGTTTTTCGTTCGTCAGACATGGCAGAGATTGGTTCGCGATTTCCCAATCGCTCACCCTTTGGGCTTTGTCTATGTCGCGGCGGTCAAGCGGCCACGGATGGGCGCTGAACTTGTTGTCATCCCGAACCGCACCAGACTGCGAGGGACCTCGCACTCGTACGAAACGTCCGTTAAGGCGCTTTCGCGATGCGCGGAGTGGCGACATGCGCGTACTGGTTCTTTAGTTTGGGTGATCTCATAGCCATTGCGAGGTCAGCGCTCCTCCCATGGTCGCGGTCCCGACTGCGCGGCTCGGGATGACACGCGGCATGTCACGCGGGTGAATGGTGGTATGTGAATGGAGCCAAGACCATTCACCGATCACTATTCACTTCGCGGCGGTTACCGAAGCGGGAATCCGGAAGCGGCTCGGCCCTCGGCAATATCCACGGCGCGGGTCCCAAAGTGCGCGGCTCGGCCGCGAGGTCGACGCTGGGATCGACAAAACGCTGCGGGATCCGGCCATTTACCGAGGTGATGACATGGGCCGCGACACGTAATGGTTTTGGACCTTGCCTCGGTAATTTCTCCCGGAGGAAGTGCGCGAATTGCAGGATCATGTCCGGAGACGTGGCCATTTTTGCCGCCTGACGATGACTGACATAAGAGCTTGGATTGACCTCGACGGCCTGGCCGCTGTTGTCGTCCATCACGTGAAAGCGTGCCCACGCGTCGCGATTGTGGAGCTTCATCCGCCAACTGAAGCGATGGCCCTGGTATGTCCAGTCGACGCTGCCCGGATAAAGCACATGACGCAGCGGAACGAGAAGCTGGATCACCGCGTAAACCGCCAGGAGGGAGAGGACCAGCGCGGGATGGTTTGACGGCGACATTTCGGGCGCGGTCGCGGGAGCTGAGCCCTTGCCCGGACGGAATCGAGAGAGGGCGCGTCGCGGCCAATCGGGCGGCAGGAAGAGCGCGGTCGCGGCGATGGCGAGCCAGGGGAAGATGCCGATCTCGAAGAGCCGCGCATTGGTGAGATGGAAGATCACCGCCACGGCGAAGGCCGGAATTCTGGTCCGCCGCCAGAGCAAACAAGGGACGATAAGGAGGTCGAGCAAAAGACCGCCGTAGCTCAGAGTGTACACCGCCCACTCGTCGCGAAAGAATCGGCCGAGGAGGGGGAAATCCGTGGCGCGGGCCATCCAGCTCCGCATCGGCTCGCCGCGCACCCAGTCCGGCGAGATTTTGGCAATGCCGCCGAAAAAATAGACCACCCCGATTTGGAACTGGAGCAACCAAAGCGTCCAGGCCGGCGTGGTCTGGCTGCGGAGGCGGGGCCGGAGCCAGGCGTCCAGCGAAAAGGCGCCATGCGCGGGCAGAAAAATGAGAATGAAGCTGAGAAGGGAAACGAGGTAGAAATGGTTCAGGTAAGTCGCTTGATCGAGGAGAAAGCAGTAGGTGAATCCGAGGAAAAAGAGGGTGGCGCTCAGCCGGTGGAAAAAACCAGCCGTGATGAAAAGGGCCAGAACGCCGAGGGCCGCCCAATGGATATACATCCCGGCGCCAGGCCAGGGTTGGATCCAGGAAAACCCGTAGTAGCTGAAGAAGAACTGGGGTTCGATCCAGTAACGCGCGATCCAGCCACGTTGAAAATAGCGGCAAACCTCCCAGGTCATGAGGAGGCCAAAGGCGATGCGGAAAAAGACGAGGGAAGCGTTATCGACCGGCGCAAACGCCCGCGCGCGAAGAGTCGTAAGAGAAGATCCGGTGGCGGTCATTTTGAGAGCAGCGACCTGCCACTCCCGCAATCTTCAGGCCACAGGCGGGCCGCTTCCCGACCTATTTTACTTCCGCCAGCTTTTTCAGGTCGACGCGTTTGAGCCAGTCTTGCAAATCCTTCGCGTCCTGGGACTGGGTCTCGATTTGCAAAACATAACGCTTCGCCACCATCAGCCAGAGCGTGCCGTGCTTGCCTTCGTTCTCGAATGTCTCGAAGCCGGGCATCCCCTCGATCGTCAGTGCTTTCGTGTAACCTTCTGCGGTCGAAGTGCTTAAATTCCACGCGGCGGTTGTCGCGGAGACGTATTCCGGATTGGCCGCCGAATCGAGAATGCTGATCGAAGTCGTCGGCGCATCCTCCGCCGTCCCCTTTTTGTAATCGCGATGAACGGTGGTGATCTTGACGCCGCCCGCGTCATCGGTGGAGCCCTCCGGCTTGTCCGCGGTCCAGCCGGCGGGCCCGTCCGGCAATAAGGGCAAGAGTTTGGCCGCGGCGACCACCTCCGGCAGGAGTGGAGCCGGCTCTTCCTCCGCCGCGCGAATCGCGGACGCGCCCATGAGGAGGGCTGGCAGGGCGATAATGACGGCGACGATTTTCATTCCGGGTTGTGGCGGAGCGCCTGTACTCGATTGACTTTAATGAGGCCGTTTGTCAAGACGCGATCCGTGAAAGCCCGGGGGATGCGCCTCGCGGCCCGGGCCACAACAAGGAGCGGCGGTCTGAAACCGCCGTTTTCTCAGGTCGGCGGTTGGAAAACCGCCGCTCCTTGGATGAGCTTGCCGCGTTGACGCCATGACAACCTTTGAAATTCGCACCACCACGGAAGCGGACGTGCCCATCATTCTGCGGTTGATTCAGGAACTCGCCGACTACGAACGGGCGCCGGACGCCGTGGTCACGACCGAGGGCGGCCTTCGTGACGTTCTCTTCGGCGCGAAGCGTTCCGCCGAAGTCCTGCTCGCGCTGGAGGAGGGCGAGCCGGTTGGGTTCGCCGTTTACTTCTACAGTTTTTCCACCTGGCTCGGCCGGCCCGGGCTTTATCTCGAAGATCTTTTTGTCCGGCCAGCGGCCCGAGGGAAAGGATATGGACGCGCGTTGCTGGAACGGCTGGCCCAAATCGCGCAGGACCGCGGCTGCGGCCGGATGGAATGGGCGGTGCTCGATTGGAACGATCCGGCGATCCAGTTTTACAAGAAGCTCGGCGCCGAACCAATGACGGAGTGGACGGTTTTCCGGCTTACGCAAGAAGGCATCGCCAGGCTGGCGGCATCGAAATCGGCTGCTCTCTGATGCCTTCCTCCTACTAGTGCTCGTGATCGAATTGCATTTTCTTTCGATCAAGACATCGATCACGAGCACGAGCACGAGCACGAGTAGGACGGGAGACCTAGAGCTTCGCGAAGGCGCGGACGGGGAACGTGCCCATCCCCTTGACCTTGACCGGCACGGCGTAGAAGCGCGCGCCGCGCTCAGGCAACGCGGCAAGACCGCGGAGATGCTCGACGATCGGGATCTCCGCGCCGAGCAGCGCGGAATGCACGGGACGGTTGCCATCATCGGTGCAGTCGATGTTGAAGGAATCGATGCCGACAAGGGTGACGCCCGCTTCGACGAGTTGCTGCGCGAGCTCGCCAGTCAGGTATGGGTGCCCTTCGAAATAGCGATCGGTGCGCCAGTGCGCGTCCCAAGCCGTGTGGACGAGCAGCGCCTTGCCTCGCAGCGTCGCGAGCTCGACGGGGAGCCGGTCGATCGCCCGATCGCTCCGCTCGGTCGCGCGGACGACAACGCAATCAAGATCGGCCAGCGATTTCAGCGCAAGCTCGGAGAGGTCCTTTCCATGCGCGTAGCGATGAAACGGACTATCGACGTACGTTCCCGTGTTCGCGACCATCTCGATTTGGCCGATCTGGAATTCCGTCCCTTCGGCGTAACGCGCGCGGGATGCCTCGCGGCTGAGATAATCGCAGATGATCGGGGCGGGGAGTCCTTTGTAGGTGATCATGCCGTGCTCGACGGTGTGGCTCAGGTCGATGAGGCGGATGTTTTCGGGCGGCGAATCGGACATAGGCTGAACGTGGCATCAGCGAGGCGCACTGGCGAGTTAATGCAAGACGGCGTACAGGAGCAAGGAGCGGCGGTCTCCAGACCGCCGAACAAAACAACGGCTGTTTGTAAACCGCCGCTCCTTGATGCTTGTTCCGCGTTGCAGATGACGAAGATCGAAGATTACGCATTCCTGAGCGATACGCAGACGGGCGCGCTGGTCAGCCGCGACGGTTGCGTGGATTGGCTTTGCTTTCCGCGCTTTGACTCGGGCGCCTGCTTCGCCGCGCTCCTCGGAGACGGACAAAATGGGCGATGGCGGTTTTTTCCTGAAGGAGAAATCACCTCGACGCGCCGCCGTTATCGAGGTGACACCTTGATTCTCGAGACGGAAATCGAGACCGCCGAGGGCGCGGTGCGTCTGATCGACTTCATGCCGCCGCGCGGGGAAAATCCGGACATCGTTCGCATCGTCGAGGGTCTGCGCGGCAGCGTGCGGATGAAGATGGAGCTGATCATCCGGTTCGATTACGGCCACGTCATTCCCTGGGTGCGCAAACGGGACGGCGGCATCGAGGCGATCGCAGGGCCCGATGCCTTGATCTTGCGCACACCGGTTGAAACCCGGGGTGAGGACCTGACCACGGTGGCGGATTTCACCGTCGGGGAAGGCGATCGCTTCCCGTTCGTGCTGACCTGGTTTGCGTCGCACGAAAAAGCGCCGCGGGCCATTCATCCGGAACACGCGCTGCGACAAACCGAGGAATATTGGACCCGGTGGGCGAAGCGATGTCATGCGCAAGAACCGTGGTGCGAGGCCGTGGTTCGTTCGCTCATCACCTTGAAGGGCCTGACCTACGCGCCGACCGGCGGCATCGTGGCCGCGGCGACCACTTCGTTGCCGGAAGAAATCGGCGGGGTGCGGAACTGGGACTACCGCTATTGCTGGCTGCGGGATGCGACTTTCACGCTCGTCGCTCTGATCGAAGCCGGTTACCTGGACGAAGCGCGTTCCTGGCGCGAATGGCTTTTGCGCGCGGCCGCGGGCAGCGCGGCCCAGATGCAGATCATGTATGGCGTAAAGGGGGAGCGTCGTTTGGAGGAAATCGAGATCGACTGGCTGAGCGGTTACGAAAACTCGCGGCCGGTGCGTGTCGGAAATGCCGCGTCGGAACAATTTCAGCTGGATGTTTATGGCGAAGTGCTCGACGCGATGTATCGCGCACACGGCGCGGGTATTGAAACGAATGAAACCGACTGGCGTTTGCAGGCCGCGCTCATCAATTTCCTCGAGTCCAAATGGGAAGAACCGGACGAAGGAATCTGGGAGGTGCGGGGAGGCCGGCAGCAATTCACGCATTCCAAGATGATGGCGTGGGTGGCGTTCGATCGCGCGGTGAAGTTGATCGAGCATTGCAACTGCAAGGACGGCGACAATCTCGAACGCTGGCGAAAAGTCCGTGACGAAATTCACGCGCAGGTGTGCGCTCGGGGATACAACGCGACGAAAAAAGCGTTTACCCAAATTTACGGATCGGACGAACTCGACGCGAGTCTGCTGATGATGCCGCTCGTGGGCTTTCTCCCGGCAACCGACGAGCGGGTCCGCAATACGATCGAGGCGGTGGAACGCGAACTGATGGAAGGAGGTTTCGTCCTGCGCTATCGACCGAATAACGTGGATGGGCTGCCCGGGGCGGAAGGCGTTTTTCTTCTCTGCACCTTCTGGCTGGCCGATTGCCTGCACTTGATCGGCCGCACCCAGGATGCGCGCGATCTCTTCGAACGATTACTCGCGCTGCGGAATGACGTTGGGCTGCTTTCCGAACAATACGATCCGCGCGCGAAACGGCAGCTCGGCAATTTTCCGCAGGCGTTTTCGCATGTCGCGCTCGTGAACACGGCCCGGATTCTGGGAGAGAAAGAAATCGCACCGCCGCGCTGACTATTCCGTCAAACGCTTTGCACCAGGCGCTTGATGATGTCTTCGCCGGTGACGATCCCGATCAGTTTTTTTTGTGAATCGATGACCGCGGCCAATCCGAGACGCGCGGCGCGCAGCCGTTGGACGATGCGGTAGGCCGGCTCGTTGTCGTTCGCGGTGACAATTCGCCGGGTGTAACTGGCGAGAGATTCGCGCCGCGTCGGGTCGAGCAGGATATCGAGAATATTTACGATTCCGACCGCCTGGCCTTCGGGCGAAATTACCGGCAATCGATCGATGCCGGCCGCCGCTCCCAGCTTCAAGACTTCATCAATCGGGGTATCGGGCCGGATGGACATGGCCTTTTCGAGCGGCACCATCACGTGGGACGCCGTGACGTTTCGAAAGTCGACGACGTTGTGGATCATGGCGCGCTCGGTCGAAGTGAGAGAGCCTTCGCGCTCGCTTTGCTCGGTGATCTGTTTCAACTCCTCGCGGGCGACAAAAAGCCGGGCGCTCTCGCTGGCCCGGCGCGGAATGAGCAAACGTCCCAGCCGCTCACCGATCTCCAGGACGGGCCAGAGAATGAGCGACACGAAATCGAGCACGCCGGCCAGGGCCGCCAGGGCGCGGAAGGGAAATCGCCGGAAAAGCGATTTGGGGAGAACGGCGAGCACGAAAAGATAAATCGGGAGCGCGATCAGGATCGACGCGAAAAATCCCGCGTATCCGAACGCGGTCACGAGCAATTTCGTGAGCAGGAGCAAGCCGAGAATATCGGCCATGTTGGTGACGAGCAGGACGGTGATGAGCAATCGTTCCGGCCGTTGCATGAGCCGTTCCAGCCGCAAAGCGGAGGACTTTTTTTGTTTGACGTGATGGCGCAGCCGCACCGGGTCGATCGAGAGCAGGCCAGCCTCGATGCCCGCGAAGAAAAACGAGACCGTCCACAAGAAAAGAATGAGCAGTCCGTAGATCATGATTCCGTCGCGCCGTTATCGGTTGTTTCCTCGGAGTCCGCAAAGGCCCCGGTTTTTTCCAGGAGGATTTCTTCGATTCGCTTTCGAGCCGTTCGCCGAATCGTGATGGCAAGGCGGGGCATTTCGAACCGCGTGCCCGATGGAGGGAGGTAGCCGAGCCGGTTAAAAACGAAACCGCCGATGGTATCGATTCCTTCGGCTTCCAGTTCGAACCCCAGATGCTCGCTCAAGTCATCGAGACGGGCGTTCCCGTTCACGAGGAATCGCCCGTCCTCCAGCGGTTCGATATAAAGCTCGGCATCTCCCAACGGCGCCGCGTCGCTCATGATTTCCTCCACGATGTCGGAAAGGGTGACGATGCCTTCCGTGCCACCGAACTCGTCGACCACGATCGCGAGTCCTTGCGGGTGGGTTAGAAAACCGCGGAGCAAATCCATCGCTTTCATCGTTTCCGGGACGAAGGAGGGCGCGATCAGGGCCTCGGGATAGTGCTCGGATGGGTTCAGAAGAAAGAGCTTCACATCGAGCACACCCACGATCTGGTCGGGCGTCTCCGCGTAAACGGGGACGCGCCGATGCCGCTTCTCCCGCAGTTGGGCGATGGCTTCTTCATTCGTCAGGTCGTCGGGAAGCGCGAACGTGTCCACGCGGGGTGTCATGCAATCCTTCGCCGTTTTGTCGCCCAGCTTGATGATCTCCTGGATCATTTCGCCTTCCGCTTCATGGAGAGTGCCCTGCTCTTCACCCATCTCGACGAGCGTCTCGAGTTCTTCGTCACTCAGGCGCGCCCGCTTTTGCAGATGGCGCGGGGTGAGGCGGTTGACGATGGCGTTGCTCACCTGCTCGAGCAGATGCCCGACCCGGTCGAGCAAAGGCATGAGGGCTTTCAACGTGAAGACGCCCAGGGCGGAAAGGCGGTAGGGAGCGGAGAGCGCCAGGAGCTTGGGGATCAGATCGCAAAGCAAAACGACGATCGCGAAGATGACGGTGGCGGCGAGCCACTGCGGAACGCGGGCGGCGAGCGGCCCTTCCCAGATCAGCAAAAGGCAGAGCACGATGAGGGGGATGTTGACCAGCGCATCCGCGAGCAGGAGGACGTTGAGGACACGCCGCGGGTTGTCGCGGAAAACCCCGATGAATTGCTTCAGGGAGGGATGCTTTTCCTCGAGCCGGCGCAGTTGGTGGGACTTGAGGGAGAAGAGCGCGGTCTCGAGTCCGGAGAAGAGCCCGGACCAGAAGATCAGGAGCGCGATGGAAAGGAGAAGAAGGGTAAGGGCCGCCAGCGTCATTTTTCGCTGCGGCGGCGGTCGTGCAACCGTTCGCCCTCCCGAAGACTGAAGCGTGCTCGTTTGCCCATCATCGCAGGCGCCACCAAGTTAGGGCCTCCATGAGTAAAGGCGAGAGAATTTCCCAGTTCGTGCAAGCGCTGGAGGGAGGCGAGGCCAAACCCGCCAGCGGCGCCATCGCCGACCACCCCTATTATCGCGCGTTTTTTCGCTGTTGGAACGAGCAGCAATATTATGAGGCGCACGATGTTCTGGAGCAGGTCTGGCTCCAAAGGACGACGACGCCGGACGACGCGCAATATTTCAAGGGGTTGATCCAGGCCGCCGGCGCTTTCGTCCATTTGCAAAAGCAATTCGAACATCCGACTCATCCGAAACATGGACGCCGCCTGGCTCCGGCCGTGCGGCTCTTCCGGCTGGCGGAAAAGAATCTGGCGCCGCTGGGGGCGGAGCGGCACAGCTTCGAGCTGGAGAGATTTCGCGAAATGCTCAGGCGATACGCGGCCGCGATCGTTGCGTCCGAGCACAAGGTTAATCCGTGGTCTCCGGAGACCGCGCCGCGCGTCTCCCTGAAGTAGTGCGCCGGCAGCATTTCTGGGGAGCGCACGCGCCCTCGCGTGCTGGCGATGGCGCCCTCGCCATCGCGAACTTGAATTGTCCCGTCCAAGATTGTTTCGGCGAGGCGCCGAAACCAGCACGCGAGGGCGCGTGCGCTCCCCAGATCCTTGTGAACTCGCTCAGCCGGACTCAGCCGGTAAAGATCAACTTGCAGCCTGCCAGAACGAGGACCGTGGCGAGGATCCCGGAAATTATGCGGACTGGAAAATGCCGGCTGCCCAGCTGCGAGCCAATAGCGCCGGCGACCACGGCGGCGACCGCAAGGACCCACGCAAAGCTGGGAACCGGCCGCCCGCTGGAAACGTACCCGACCAAACCTGCGCCGGAGTTCAGGAGGATGAACAAAGCCGAAACCGCGGCGGCGCGACGGATGGAGGCCCATCGGCAAAAAAGAAGGAGTGGAGTGAGAAAAATTCCGCCTCCTGTTCCCGTCAAGCCGGCAAGAAAGCCGAGGCCGGCTCCGATTCCCACCGCCCCGGAGACGGGCGGGGTTGTGGTGTTGGGAGGATCGTTGGGACAAAAAAATAGCCGGGCCGCGGAAAATAAGAGCACGGCGCCGATCAACATCTTGAAGATCGACGTTGGCAATTGCAGGTAGCCTCCAAGATAAGCCGCGGGAATACAAAGCAACGCGAAGGGCCAGAACAGACGCCAGGAAAAATGCCCCGCGCGCCAGAATTGGAAAGAGCCGATGGAGGCGACCAGGATGTTGAGAACGAGGGCGGTCGGCCGGATGAAATCGGTGGCGAGCCCGCAAAGGGTCATCACGGCGATGTAGCCCGAAGCGCCGGCGTGGCCGACCGAGGAGTAAAGGAAAGCGACGAGCGTGACCCCAGCGAGGAGCAGGATCAGATGCGTGTTATCCATAATTTTGTCACGTCGAGCGAAGTCGAGACATCTCTCGCTCTTTTCCGACCAGATAGGGCGACAGATTCCTCGACTTCGCTCGGAATGACAAGAAGGACGGCTGGCGCTAAATTGCCAAATGCCGCCGCCTCCCGAACCGTCCAGAGGATTCGCACAATCAACCAACCGGCTCGCCCGCGAGAAGTCGCCTTACCTGCTTCAGCACGCGCACAATCCGGTCGATTGGTTTCCGTGGGGCGAAGAAGCCTTTGCCAAAGCGCGCCGGGAAAACAAGCCGGTCTTTCTCTCGATCGGCTATTCGACCTGCCACTGGTGCCACGTCATGGCGCACGAGTCTTTCGAGAGCGCGGAAGTGGCGGCAATCATGAACCGCGAATTTGTGAACATAAAAGTCGATCGCGAGGAGCGGCCGGACGTCGATCGCGTCTACATGACTTTCGTCCAGGCCACCACCGGCGGCGGAGGCTGGCCGATGAGTGTCTGGCTTACGCCGCAACTGAAGCCGTTCGTCGGCGGAACCTATTTCCCGCCGGAGGATCGATACGGCCAACCCGGATTCAGCAAAGTGCTCGAACGCATCGCGGCCGCATGGAAACAGGATCACGAAAAAATCGGAGAGCAGGGGACGAAAATCGTTGCCGCCCTGTCGCAGGCCGCCGCGGCGGGTGAGGCCAATCCAACACGACCTGGCGCCGCGACGCTGGATGCCGCCTATCAACAGATCGCGCGCAGCTACGACGCCCACGAAGGAGGTTTCGGGACGGCGCCTAAATTTCCGCGGCCGGTCACGCTCAACTTCCTTTTTCGCATTTACGCGCGAGCGCCCGATTCAGCCAGCGGCCGCCACGCGCTCGAGATGAATCTTTTCACGCTCCGCAAGATGGCGGCCGGCGGGATGCACGACCATCTCGGCGGCGGTTTTCACCGGTACTCCGTCGATGCCTTCTGGCACGTCCCGCATTTCGAGAAAATGCTTTATGACCAGGCGCAACTGGCGGTCGCCTACCTCGAAGCGTTTCAAATCACACGCGAGCCGGTTTTCGAAAAGGTCGCGCGCGATGTTCTCGATTACGTCCGGCGCGACCTGACCGCGCCGGAAGGGGGATTTTTCTCCGCCGAGGACGCGGACAGCGTGTTCGAGCATGGGAAACCCGAGCACGGCGAAGGAGCCTTTTACACCTGGAGCAAAAAGGAGCTCGATGAGGCGCTCGGATCGGCCGCGGAGATTTTCCACTTTCATTACGGTGTTCAGGGCAACGGCAACGTCCCACCCGCCGCCGATCCTCATGCCGAGTTTACGGGCAAGAACATTTTGATCGAGCTGCAGTCCGTGCCGGAAACGGCGAAGCATTTCAAAAAAGATGAAGCGGAGGTGGCGGATGTCCTGGCCAAATCCCGCGCCACCCTATTGTCGCTCCGCGCGAAACGTCCCCGGCCCCATCTCGACGACAAGATCATCACGGCCTGGAACGGCCTGATGATTTCCGCTTTTGCCCGGGGAGCGCAAGTGCTGGACGATCCTGGCTATCTCGAAGCGTCGACGCGGGCGGCGACTTTCCTCCAGACCCAGCTCCATGACGCGTCGAGAAAAGTTCTGGTGCGAAATTATCGGGAAGGCCGGAGCGAGGTGGAGGGATTCGCGGAGGATTATGCGTTCGTCATTCAAGGGTTGCTCGATCTTTACGAGGCCTCCTTCGATGTGAGCTGGCTTCAGTTCGCGGTCGAGTTGCAGGAAACGCAGGACCGGCTGTTTTTTGACGAAGAGCGCGGGGGCTATTTTAGCGGGACCGGCCGGGATCCGAACATTCTTCTCCGCTTGAAAGAGGACAACGACAGCGCGGAGCCGGCGGCGAGTTCCGTGGCCGCGTTGAATCTCTTGCGGCTGGCGCAATTGCGTAATGACCAGCGGTGGTACGAACGGGCGGAGAAGACCATTGACGCATTCAGTCCTCAGATCGGCCATTTCCCGAGCGCCATGCCGCAGATGCTGGTCGCGCTCGACCTCGCTCTGAGCAAGCCGCGGCAAATCGTGGTGGCGGGGAAATGCGATGCGCCGGAGACACGCGCGCTCCTCGCGGAAGTGCATCGGCATTTCCTGCCAACCAAAACCCTGCTCCTCGCGGACGGCGGAGACAGCCAGAAATACCTGGAGGAAAAGATCGAAGCGCTTCGGGCCATGAAGCCGGTGGAGGGCAGGCCGGCGGTTTACATTTGCGAAAACTTTGCCTGTCAGGCGCCGGTGAGTGATGTGGGCGCCTTGCGAAAGCTGCTCGCAAAGTAGCGCACGCGGCTCGGCGTTGCCTGGAATCGGGACCTACGACGTGCCGGGCAGGGTCCCGACCGCTTCGCTCTTGCTCGTGGTGATTCGGTCGGTCCACGCCAGCATGAACGCGGAGATGACGAACGTGAGGTGGATTATGATCTGCCAGAGGATCACCTTGCTTGGGAGCCGCTCCGCTTCAATGAATGTCTTGAGCAGGTGGATCGAAGAGATGCCGATAAGCGCAGTGGCCAGTTTCACCTTCAGCACTCCGGCGTTCACGTGCGAGAGCCACTCCGGTTGATCCGGGTGCCCTTCCAGGTTGAGCCGCGAGACAAACGTTTCGTAGCCGCCCACGATCACCATGATGAGCAGGTTCGCGATCATCACCACGTCGATCAAGCCAAGGACCGTCAGCATGATCTCCGTTTCTTTGATCCCGGAGGCATGCGAGAGCAGGAGGTAGAGCTCGACGAGGAAATGGTAAACGTAGACGCCCTGGGCCACGATCAGACCGAAGTAGAGTGGCGCCTGAAGCCAGCGGCTGAGGAAAATGAAGCTGCCGAGGGTTCTTTGGGATTGGCGCATTTCGGGTGGTTCGAGTGAGCGGCGAATCCCTTACATCAGCGCGTGGGCCTTTGCAATCCAGCCACACTGCGAAATGCCCGCGAAATGGGCAGGTGGTGGATCGCGCGCTCCGTCGCGCGATGTTTCATGAATCCCCGAAAGCTTTCGGGGCCACTTTGACATCGAGCGGCGGATCTACCGCTAGCCAGGCTTCTCGGTGCCGTTGTCGAATTTTGCCGTAGACATGGGCAATTTTTTCCGCCGGCGCAAGCGGAGCCAGTTGTTCCAGGTTTTGCGCATGCTATCTCGCGGGGTCAGGTAGTGCTGGTTCAGCCGGTTGCTCTTGACGAGCTGCGCTACGATCCCACGCACGGAGAAGTCGGCGGTATCCACGATGGTGTATGCGGTCCCGATCGCCTCGGAGTGATGCGCGTCACTCGAAGCGGTCATCGGAAGGCCGCGCAGCTGCGCGTATTTGAAGGCGTAACGATTGTAACGGCGCAAAGTCGTGGCGGCGTTGAAGACTTCCAGGGCATCGATCGGCAAAGTCTCCAGGACGGGGAAGCGAATCCCGGCGCGAAACAGGTCGTATGGATGCGGGGGGATGGCCAGCCCGCCGCGTTCGTGAATCATCTGGCAGACCTCGCGGGCCGGTTTGCCTTTCAGGTAGGGAAGCGTCGCGCCGATGCAAAGCAGATGGCCCTCCGCGGTAGTCACTTCAACGCCGGGCATAATCAGGAAATTATCCACCGGCAAACCGTCCTCGCGCATGAGCCCTTTTTCGAGAAGGTAGGTCACCGCGTCGCAGGTATTGTGATCGGTGATCGCGATACCATGGAGCCCTTTCTCGCGGGCCACGGCGATGTTCTCCTCGGGGCTCGACACGCCATCGCCCGAAAAGAAGGTGTGCGTGTGCAGGTCGATGTTGAACGGCATTGCGGGGAGGCTAGTTTGCGGCGCTCGAAATGGAAAGCGCCGGTTTAAAGGAGTGGGCCATCGTCTGTGAAGCGATGGGTCGCGGGGAACAAAGCGTCATCCTGCGCAAGGGAGGGCTCGCGGAGGGCCGGGCGGGGTTCGCGTTCCGCCATTCTGAGTTCTTCCTTTTCCCGACGTTCTTTCATGAGCAAATCGGCAAGGTCCGCGTAAAGGCCCCGGAAATTCCGAAGGCGCGGGAAGGCGAAATCGAAATACGTTTTTTTGCCAGGCTGGTGGCCGCGGCGCACGTGACAAGACGGGAAACGGCTGCCGCGTTGGAGCCGCTTCACATTTTGCAACCATCGGTTGTGCATGAACGCTTTGAATATGACAAGACGCCGGGACTGCACGTGGCCCTGGTCCGCGTCTTCCGTCTTTCGCCCAGTTGGATCTTTCCCGATGCAGCTCGATTCGGAGGTTGCCGTTCGTGGGTGGTGCTGCCGGACAGTCCGCCGGAGATGCAAGTGGAGCCGGTGTTGAGCGATACCGAGCATCAGCGGCACGTCGAAAAATTTCACAAGGCCGTGGCCTAATGAGCGGCCGGGCCGTCTCCAGCAAATAGTGGGACGAGCGGAAGCTCGTCCCTCCGGCTCATCCAATCGCTTCGGCCAGAACGCCGGTCTCGGCCAGGGTGTCGCTTTCGCCGTCGCGATTGAATTGCATGTCGTAAAGGCGCCGATAGTAGCCGGACTTCTCGAGCAGCTCCCGGTGCGTGCCGATTTCCTTGATATGGCCGCCATCCATGACCACGATTTGGTCCGCGGACAGAATCGTGGAGAGACGGTGGGCGATGGCAATGACGGTGCGGCCAGTGGCCAGAGTTTCCAGCGCCATCTGGATCTGCTTCTCAGATTCCGAATCGAGGGCGGAGGTTGCTTCGTCGAGGAGGAGAATCGGCGCGTTCTTTAGCAGGGCACGGGCAATGGCCAGGCGCTGCTGTTGCCCTCCGGAGAGCAAACATCCTTTGTCGCCGATGACCGTTTCATAGCCCTGGGGTTGCGCCATGATGAAGTCGTGGGCAAACGCTGTTTTCGCCGCGGCATACACTTCGTCCGCCGTCGCCTCGAGGCGGCCAAACTGGATGTTTTTGAAAATCGTGTCGTGAAACAAGAAGGTCTCCTGGGTGACGAGACCGACCTGCTCGCGCAACGATTTTTGCGTAAGCGTCCGAAGGTCGTGCCCGTCCACGCGCACGAAGCCGGTGATCGGATCGTAGAGTCGCAGGATAAGCGAAAGAATCGTGCTCTTGCCCGCGCCGCTCGCTCCGACCAGGGCGTAGCTTTTGTGCGGCTCAATGCGCAGGGCCAAATTGCTCACGGCGTCGGTGACACCGCCGGCGTAGCGGAATGTCACATCGTCGAACTCGATCAATCCATGGGCGTTTCCCAAATGCCTTGCGTCCGGCGCGTCTTTCACACTGGGCTCGGAATCGATGATGGCAAAGACCTCCTTCGTCGCCTGGATGGATCGTTGCATAAGGACATGCATGCGGCTGAGCACCTTGATCGGCTCATAGAGAAGGACAATCCCGGCGTTCAGCGCGATAAAACGGGCGGCGCTTAGATTGGCGGCATAAATGTAAATCAGGGCCAGCCCTATGCCGACTGCCGCAATCAGCTCCACGAGCGGCCCGATCGCTTCCATCGACATGATCATCTTCATCATGTTTTCGAATTGCAGTTTATTGCTGTGGCGGAACTGGTCTTCCTGATGCTTCTCGCGCGCGAACGACTTGATGACGCGGATGCCGGCGAACGTCTCCTGCATGGTGACCACCATCTGCCCCATGTCTTCCTGTTCGTGTTGCACGGCTTTTCGCGCCTTCCGGCCGTAATAGATGATCGGAACGAGGCAGGTTGGAAAGAGCACGAGGGTCACGAGCGTGAATTTCCAATCCAGATAGAGCAAGACCGAGATCCCGGTGAGGATCGCCACGGGTTGCTTGAATAAATCACTGCTGACGGTGGATACGCCCATCTGCATTCCGCGCGTATCGTTGGTAATGCGCGACATGAGGAAGCCGGAGCGCATCCTGTTAAAGAAGTCCATCGAATGACGCACCATCTTGCTAAAGAGCTGGTCGCGGATGTCGGTCACGACGCGGTTGCTGACCCAGTTCATGTAAAAGGAACTGCCGTAGGCGCACAAACTGCGCGCTGCCATGACACCAGGAATCAAAAGGCAGATCAGGATGATGTCGTTGATTTTGGGGCCGGTGTTGAGGAGGGACGGGTTTTGCGCCATCTGCTGAGGCGTGGCGGGGGCACCGCCCGCAAAGACTTCCCCCGCGACTTTGGCAAGGACGAGAGGCAAGAAGCCGCTAATGGCCCCGAACCCCAGGCTGCAAGTGAGCCCCATGGCAAAGCGGAACTTGTATGGCTTTACATAGGTCAAGAGCCGCTTGTAAGGGCCCCAACCCTCTCGAAAAGTCTGCCAAAAAGAGGGCTTGGCTGGTGCGGCTTGCGGTTCACTCATATCGCGCGGGCGCCGCCGGAGCCGACAGCAGCGACTCCATAGCATCGATCACCGATTGCGTCGAGATTTGGTTCATCGGCACGGCCGGCTGCCGGGGGTCGAATTCGCTCACCGGGCCGTCGGACTCACCCATGAGAATGACGGCGAATTCCGAGCGAGGATGCCAATGAAAGGGATTGGTCGGGCCAAACAGAACCACCTGGGGGGTCCCCCACGCGGCGGCGAAGTGCATCGGGGCGGAATCAACCGTGATGAGCAAGCGGGCCTTGCGGACGAGCGCCGCGAGGCTGAGCAAATCGGTCTTTCCGGAGAGGTCGATGACCTCGGCACGAGTCGAGGATTTGATGGTGTCGATTTGGGTTCGTTCCATCGGGGAACGGCCTCCCGTGAGGACGCATTTCAGCCCGCGCTCTTGCACGCAATGATCGATCACCCTGGCCCAGCGCTCGGCTTCCCAAAATTTCTCGGCCCGGGCCGAACCTGGGTGAAGGATCACGAATTCGTCCCCCGCTCGCTCCGAGTGCAGGAGTTGCTCCGCTTTCTCCACCGTGGAGTCCGGCAGGTCGAGGTGGATGGCGCGGGGAGCGTCGTGAATTCCCAACGGCTTCAGCAAGCCGAGATGGTAATCGACGGTGTGGAGGTGGCGCACGGGAGATTCCACGAGTTCGTTATAGCTCCGGGCCCGAATCTTGGTGCGGAGATTCGGATGATCCGAGGTGATCCGTTTTCGCGCCTGCGACAGCAGCGTCAGAAAAGAAGAGCGATCGTTGCGCGTGAAGTCGAGGCAGTAATCAAATTTGCCCCACGCCAGCGCGATCCAATCGAGCGCATCGTCGGGTTTGCCCCTCACCATGAAAACCTTGTCGATTCCCGAGATCGCCGGGAGCAAGCCCTCGACTGCTGGAGACACCACCAGCGAGAGAGTTGCCTCCGGAAATTTTTCCCGCAGAGCCGCGATCGCAGGCGTCGTCAGAATCAGGTCGCCGATCCGCTTGAGTTGAATGAGGAGGATGTTCATTCAACTCGTGCTCCTGCTCGTGCTCGTAATCGCATTGCGGCGCGTTGGGGATCGATTAGGAGCACGAGCACGAGCACGATAACGAACGAGTCAAGCTAGCGCCCCATCCCCATCGCGAGTTCGTAAGCGCCGAGCAGCCGTTCGCGAAAATGGTCCCAGGTGAAATTCTCCACGACGCGCCGGCGCGCGGCCACCCCCATGCGCTCGACCATTTCCGGATGCCGATAAAGCTCGAGAATGGCCGACGCCAATTGACCCACTTCCCCCGGAGAAACCAGAATTCCTTCGACGCCATCGGTGACGACGTCTCCCGCTTCCCGGGTCGTGATTTGCGGCAGCCCGCAGGCCGCCGCCTCATAAGTGACCTTTGCGCTGCCTTCGCATTGCGATGGAAAAACGTGCACCGTCGCCTGGCTCAAATAATTTTCCACGTCGCGCGTGAAGCCGACCACCTTGATGTTGTCGCGCCAGTATTTCTTCAGGTGCGGCCGCGCTTCTTCATGCACGGAGCCCACCAGCCACAGCTCCGCGTCTTTGAGATCGAGGCGATGCCACGCTTCCAGAAGGTGGTGAATACCCTTGCGCTCGATCAGGGCGCCGGAGAAGACCGCGCGAAAAATCGGCGGGCGCACACCCGGTTTGAAACGCTCGGTGTCGACTCCGCGGGGAAGGTAAAAGAGCTTTTCCTCGGGAAATCCCTGGACGCGGAAAGTTTCCGCCGCTTTTTCGGAAAGGACGAAAAGCATGTCGGCCAGCTCGTATTCTTCCAGAAAACGTTCGCGCGTCTGGAGCAGGTTTTCCCTCCAGCGTCGATGCCATGGAAGATCGGCCGGCGCCGACGCGGGACGATCGCCCAGCACTTTACCGCGGTCCCGATGCCACGTAGGAATCTCGACGATCGAGGGAATGCCGAGCTTGCGCGCCACGCGCAGCGATTGCAGACAGTCCCCCGACCAACTATGAAAAAGGTCATAACGTCCGGTTGCCAACTGCCGCGCCGCAATCCAGTCGAGATATTTTTTCTTCGCTCCATAATAATACGGGCGATCGAGAAAGGAGATCAGGCGGACCGGATGCCAGCGCAGCGAGTAAATCAGGGGCGCCGGTATTTCCGTTTGCCGGTTGTCGTAAGCCACGGCGCACCCGAGAAATCCGCCGCGATAAGAAGCGCGCAACGTCTCGAAGGCGTCCGTGTCCAGGCCGGAGCCGCCGATCCGCGCGAAGATCGAATAGAGCAACTGCTTGGGAAGGACACCGGGCTTGCGAGTCGCGGGGGGCGACGGCGAAGGGGCGTTTAAAGTTTCACCCACCATCGGCTAACAAGTATTGTGGTGATTGCAGGCAAGTAAAGAGTCATTCCGAGCGCAGTCGAGGAATCCCGAGGTATAACTTACGACGCACGACGGGATGTCTCGACTCTGCTCGACATGACAGGAAATCTTACCATAGGATTTGTCCGGCGCGGATTTTCTTCCAGCGGAGGCGCCGAGGCGTATTTGAAGCGGCTCGCTGCCGGCGTGGTCGAGAAGGGTCATCAGGTCCGGCTTTATGCTTCGGACGACTGGCCGGCTGACGAGTGGAGCTTCGGGCCGGTGACTCGCGTCAACGGGAAGTCAGCGAAAGCGTTTGCGAACGAAATTGAAAAGCTGGCGCCGCGCTCGGAATGCGATGTGTTGATGAGCCTGGAACGCATCTGGCGCTGCGATGTTTATCGCGCGGGCGATGGGGTGCACCGGGCGTGGCTGGAACGGCGCGCGGAAATTGAGGGGCCGCTCCGCAAACTCAGCCGCGTTTTGAATCGCAAGCACTCAGCCGCCATCGCCCTGGAGAAATCGCTCTTTGCGAATGGGGGAGCGAGTCGCGTGATCGCGAATTCGAAGATGGTGCGGGATGAGATCGTGCGTTTCTATGGCTATCCGCCCGGGCAAATCGACGTGGTTCCGAATGGCGTGCCCTTGGTCGCATTCCGGCGTGGCGAGGAAAGCAGGGCCAAAACTCGCGAAATCCTTGGTCTGGAGAGCGGCGATATCGCCGTCCTTTTTGCCGGGTCCGGGTGGGAACGAAAGGGTTTGCGCTTCGCGATCGAAGCCGTCGAGAAGAGCGGGAAGGAAATGCGGCTGCTCGTGGCCGGACGCGGAGACAGGAGAAAATTCAAATCGGACCGGGTCCAGTTTCTCGATGTTGTCCAGGACATGCCGGCGCTTTACGGAGCGGCGGACATTTTTTTGCTCCCCACGATTTACGATCCGTTTTCCAACGCCTGCCTGGAAGCTCTGGCCGTCGGCCTTCCGATCGTAACCACGCGCGCGAACGGTTTCGCCGAAATCATTCAGACTGGCGTCCACGGCACCCTGCTGGACGATCCACGGAATATCGATGCGATTTGCGCAGCGCTCCTCCTCTGGTCGGACGGCGCGCGGCGCGATCAGGCCCGTCCTGGAATCCGCGACCTGGCGGATCGATTCGATATCTCCGCGAATGTCGCTCGAACCCTCGAGATTCTGCTTCAGGGCGCGGCCAGCGCCGCGTCCACGTGAGGGAAAATGATGAAAACCTGATCGAGCCGGGCGATTTCAAAAATCGGCCGGACGCTTTCCTGCAAACCGGCCAGGACAAATTTGCCGCCGTAGGCTTCGACGTTCTGCATCCCTTCGATCAAGACCGCGAGACCGGAACTATCGATGTAAGAGACGCGCGAGAGATCGACCACCAGGCGAGCGGGCTTCTCCTTGGCCATCGCCGCAAGGGAGGCAGCGATGCGCGGCGCAACGTGGAGATCGATTTCGCCTTCAAGCGGCAGCACGTTGGGAGCGTCGGGTAGAGACATAGACGGTCAGGGTGGGGGAAGATGTCACTCTCCCGGCGCTCGTCAATCGATCACCAGCCTAAAGTCGCGATCACGTCGTCAACGTTCGAGAGATCGTCGAAGAGAAAATCGGGAGTGAATTCCGCTAATCTTTCGCGTGGCCACGATCCCGTTGCAACCGCGATCGTGCGCGCGCCGAACGCTTTTCCGCAGGCAATGTCGTGCCCGGTGTCGCCGATAACGTCGACCTGGGCGGGCAGGAATTTCTCTCCGGTCTCCTGGGCGCGCATCAGGGCAAAAGGGCCGAGTTCGTTGCGGTCGTGATGGTCGTCGGCGAACGCGCCAAAGGCGAAAAATGCCACAACCGATAATGCTCGAGTTTGAGTTGGGCTCCGCGGCGGAGATTGCCGGTCAACAGTCCCAGGACGGTGTCCGGCCGGCCTTCAGCTCGCTGGAGCAACGGCAGAACACCGGGCAACACCCGTCCCTGGCTGCGTGGCAGCTCCAACGCGAGCAATTCAAGGTAGAGGTCGAGAAGGGATTTCACGCTTTCCTCCGTAATCGGCTCACCAAATTTCGTGAGAATCTGATGCGCGATGCCGCAATCGGTTCGCCCGGCGATCTCTACATCCTGCAAATCGCCGCCAAATCGCTGTGCCGCCGCCAGCTCGATCGCGCGATTCCCCGCCGCACCGGTGCTGATGAGGGTGCCGTCGATGTCCCAAAGCAGGAGGCGTTTTTGTGCCTTTGTCATTCCGAGCGGAGTTTCGCGAACGCGAAACGTAGTCGAGGAATCTCTCGATTCATGCAGATTCGTGGAGAGTGACAGATTCCTCGACTTCGCTCGGAATGACAAAGTATCGCGGCCGCCTCGCCCCATCGCCCACGGGCTATCTGCATCTCGGGCATGCCATGACGTTCTGGCGGGCCCAGGAACGAGCGCGAGAAAGCGGTGGGCAGCTCATTCTCCGAATCGAAGATCTGGATGGCGATCGATGCCGGCCGGCCTTTCGTGACGCGATCGCCGAGGACCTTCACTGGTTTGGATTGCAATGGGATGAAGGGCCGGACCTGGGCGGCTCATTTGCGCCGTACGTCCAAAGCGAACGGCGTGAAGTTTACCTCGCGGCGTGGAGAAAATTGCGCGACGCGGCATTGATTTATCCCTGCACCTGTTCGCGGCAGGACGTCCTTCAATCCGCCGGCGCGCCGCACCATGAGAACGAGGAACCCGTTTATCCGGGCACGTGCCGTCCGGAGAGCGGAACGATGAGCGACCTCGATTCACCGGAAGGCCGTAACTGGCGCTTTCAGGTTCCGGATGGCGAGACTCTCCGATTCGTCGATAACCGCCGCGGAATGCAGCAGGCGACGGCGACCGTGGACTTCGGCGATTTCATCGTCTGGAGAAAAGACGGCGTCCCCGCTTATCAGCTCGCCGTTGTGACGGATGACGCCGCGATGCAGATTACGGAAGTTGTGCGCGGCGACGATTTGCTTCTCTCGACTTTCCGGCAGTTGCTGCTTTATCGCGCGCTGAAGTTGAAGGCGCCGCGGTTCTATCATACCGAACTGATCACCGATTCGTCCGGCCAGCGGCTCGCCAAACGGCACGACTCGCTCAGTTTGCGGGAGCTGCGCAATTCCGGCGCTGAGCCGAAGGAGTTGCGCGCGCGATGGCAGTGAAAGTGAATGTGAATATGTAAGTGCATGTCCGCGGAACTTGCACCTGCACTTTAACTTTCACTTACACCGGCACGTCAGTCTCGCAGCTCGGGGGGAGACGCTCGGTGTGCTTCCGGTGCCCCGATTGACCCAAACTGGACGCGCCCGCATAGTGCAGCGCTTTATGTCGATCGAGCTGACCCGGAATTTCTGCATCATCGCGCATATCGATCACGGCAAGACCACGCTTTCGGATCGATTGCTCGACCGCACCGGCACAGTCCACGAGCGCGATAAGCAGGACCAATTGCTCGATTCGATGGACCTCGAACGCGAGCGCGGGATCACGATCAAGGCGCATCCGGTCGCGATGCGTTACACCGCAAAGTCGGGAGAAAAATACCGGCTCAACCTGCTCGATACCCCGGGACACGTCGATTTCGCCTACGAAGTTTCGCGCTCCCTGGCGGCCTGTGAAGGCGCCCTCCTGATCGTGGATGCCGCACAAGGTGTTGAGGCTCAAACGGTCGCGAACGTGCACCTCGCGCACAAACAAGGCCTCACCATCATCCCGGTGATCAACAAGATCGATTTGCCGAACGCAGACATTCCCGCCGTGCACAAGCAGCTCGAGGAAATCCTCGCCATTCCGGCCGAGGAAGCGATCGACGCCAGCGCGAAAATGGGAATCGGGATCGAGGAAATCCTCGAGGCCATCGTCCATCGGGTCCCGCCGCCTCCGAAACCGCCCGATGAGATTTTGCGCGGGCTTGTTTTCGACTGCGTCTTCGACATCTATCGCGGCGTCGTCGCCTACGTCCGCATTTTTTCGGGGAAAATCGAGGCGGGCCAGGGCATCAAGTTGATCAACAACGACGCGCGCTACGAGGTGAAGGAAGTCGGCGTGTTTACGCCAAAGATGTTCGTGCAAAAGAGGCTCCAGGCGGGCGACGTGGGTTATTTCATCGCGAACATCAAAAGCACCGCCGACATCAAGATCGGCGACACGGTGACCGATCTGCGCCATCCCGCCAAAGAGCCGTTGCCCGGCTTCCAGGAAATCCATCCGATGGTTTTCAGCGGCATCTACCCGATCAACACCGGCGACTTCGAACACCTGAAGACAGCCATCGGAAAGCTGCGGCTGAACGATTCGGCGTTTGTTTATCAACCCGAAAGCTCGGTGGCGCTCGGCTTCGGGTTCCGGTGCGGTTTTCTCGGTTTGTTGCACATGGAGATCATCCAGGAACGGCTCCGGCGCGAGTACGACATGGATATCATCGCTACGTCCCCGAGCGTCATTTATGAAATCCTCACGACGCGGGGCGAAACGTTGCTGGTCGATAATCCGGCGCACCTGCCCGATCCGAGCGTAATCGACGAAATTCGCGAGCCGATCGTGAAAGCCTACGTGCTTGTTCCCAATGAATATATCGGCGACCTGCTTCAGCTCATCATGGAGAAGCGCGGGTTGATGGACCATACCGAGTCGCTCGACACGCGGCGCGTCATGCTGCACTGCGAGCTGCCGCTGAACGAAATCCTGGTCGATTTCAACGACAAGATTAAGAGCATCACCCGCGGTTACGGCTCGATGGATTACGAACACGCGGGCTATCGGGCCGCGAACCTGGTGAAGCTCGACATCCTGGTGAATGGCGAGCCGGTTGACGCGTTTTCCATGATCGTGCATCGGGACCGCGCCGAGAGCCGCGGCCGGGCGCTGGCGGCGAAACTGAAGGAAGTGATTCCGCGCCAACTTTACCAGGTGGCCATCCAGGCCGCGATCGGCGGGAAAATCATCGCGCGTGAAAGTGTCTCCGCCCTGCGAAAAGACGTGACGGCGAAATGCTACGGCGGCGATATCACCCGCAAGCGAAAGTTGCTCGAGAAGCAAAAAGAGGGCAAAAAACGCATGAAGAGCATCGGCAAGATCAACATTCCACAAGAGGCATTTATTAAGGTTCTGCGTGCGCAATAGCTCTTTGTTGGCGAATAACGCGGCACTTTTGTCATGTCGAGCGAAGTCGAGACATCTCTTGCTCTAATTCGATCTTGCTTTTAGAGACAGATTCCTCGATCCGCCTCAGGCGGATCGGAATGACAAAAGAGACTGAGAGCCGCCATAACCAATAAGGTCACATTTTTCATGTTCACACCTGGCTACATCAAACACGGCCGCCTTCTCGTTCGCCACACGGAGAAATTGGTCCGGTATCGCAAAGACCTTCTAAACGCCGCGACCACCGCGGAGTTGAAAACGCAGATCGAGAAACTGCGCAAGGCCCTGGACAATCGCGACAAGAGCGCGGTGAAAGCGGAGTCCGAAACGCTGCACAAACTCTACACGCGGCACATGCCGACACCGAACGATGCGGCCTGGCGTGAAAATGTTGAAGTCATCCTGGTCGCAATCGTCGTCGCCGTCGGCATCCGCTCTTATTTTCTCCAGCCGTTCAAAATCCCGACCGGTTCGATGCAGCCGACTTTGAACGGAATTATCGGTCATAAGCATTTCTACCAAAACGAAGCCGATATTCCCATCGACCAGAAAACGTCCTACCGGCAGCGGGACAACGGATGGTACCTCGGTGGTTATTCGAGCAAGGACTCGGGGCCAAACCTCGTCCGCAAAATCGGAGAGTTCATCGTCCTCGGGCGCAATTACATCGACGTCGTGGCCCGCGCGGACGATCAGGTCCTGCGGGTGGAGCCGAGGAAATTTCTCTTCTTCTTCACCTATTCCCGGATTGTCGGCCAGCATGAGCAGTATCTGGTTTATGCGCCGTGGGAAACCTTGCGAGATTATTGGAACGTCGTTCCCGGCCGCACTGTGCGCAAAGGGGACGTCATTGCTCGAGGCGCCGTCGACACCGGCGACCAGGTCTTCGTCGATAAGTTCAGCTACAACTTTATCAAGCCGCACCGCGGTGATGTTTTTGTCTTTCGCACCGATTCGATCGAAGGCATCGATCCCCGCGCGGGTCCGTCCCGGTTCGTCCGGCCCTCCGCCCAGTCCGACGAGAGCGCTCCGTTTTATATCAAACGGCTGACGGGACTGCCGGGCGACAGCCTTCGGATCGATCCGCCGCGTCTGTCTGTGAACGACAAATTACCGGACGAATTCGGTCTGAAACGAGTGATCGACGCGGTTCCTCCTTACCGGGGCTACGGGTCGGGGCGGGAGCCGTTTGATGCGTTCTGGCGCGGAGGGACGATTCACATCGATCTCTCAAAGTCGTTCCGTGTGCCCGACCATGGCTACTTCGCGATGGGGGATAACAGTTACAACAGTTTGGACAGCCGCTATTGGGGCCCGGTTCCGGAGGAGAACCTGGTCGGTCGCGGGCTGTTCGTTTACTGGCCTTTCAATCGGCATTGGGGCTTGATTCGTTAGGCAGGGGGAAATGCGGAGTGGAGTAATGGAGTGATGGAATAAATGGAGGACACGCCTCATGAGTTTCTTTCATTACTCCACTACTCCATCGCTCCGTTTTCCCACTATTCTCTGAGGCGGAGTCGATAAACGTGTCACGTCTCTATCCGCTCCTGGGACTTTGCAGCGGCTACGCCGTCGTCATGCTTTTTAACCCGATCCGCGTCGCCTTGCGTGACGGGTTTCGGTGCATAATGCGGTTCAAGCGCATCTGGCTCACCTTCACGTTGCTCGGCTTCGCTTATTCCGTTTTTCAATTCGCCACCTTCACTCCGCTCCACCGGACTTCCGACATCGATCTCAGCCAGGTCCTGGCGCCAGCCAGTTGGGCGTGGCCGACGTTCGTCGAAGTCTGGCGCGAAGTCCCGTTGCCGGCGCTCGAAGGGGTCGTGGGGATTTTTGATAACGCGACAACCACCTATCCACTGTCCGTTGTCGCGGCGGTCCTTTTGATTTTCAATTGGCGCGGGCTGCACATTGCCCTGTTTCGCGCGCTGCGAAAACGGTATCGGTTCTGGGGCTACGTCATCTACCTCATTCTGCTGGTCAGCGTTTTGGCTACTCTCCTGAAGCCGATCGCTTTTTGGCGGTTGCCAGAGTGGGGCGGAACGGCGCCCGTGGCCGCCTGGCTGCAACTCTCGGCGACCGTCGACGCGGTTGCTTTCATCTTTGAATACCTGTTCGGCGTCTACATTCAGGTTTATTTGATCACGGTTTGTCTGGCGTGGATAAAGGGTTTGAGCTTTGGCGAAGGGGATTTGTTTCGATTTGCCATGCGCCGTTTCAGCTACGTCCTGGAATGGGCCGGCGTCGTCGTCATTGTCAGCACCCTGATCGTGCGCGGGCCGCTCTTGCTGGCTTACTTTCAGAACCTGCCCGGTGTCATGGATTACCTGCCGCTCGAACGTGTGATCATGAGCACGATGATCATCGCCTTTTGCTCCGTCCAAATTTCGTTGGTCCTTCATAACGAAAGCCTCGGAGCCGCCTTTCGGGCCCACCGTGAATTTATTCGACGGAACCTCGTTCGGGTCGCGTGGTTTCTCCTCATCGCGGGAATGCACTTTTTCTTTCTGACGGCGTGCGATGCCATTGTGCGCGGCGCGGTGGCGGACCGCGTGGTGGCCGTGATCGGGTGGAAAATCATCTACGTCTGTGTGCGCGGACTGATCACCGGCTGGCTTCTGGCCTCATGGGTTTGTTTGTTCCGCCAATGCGAAACGGCACGGGCGGATCAGGAAACGTGGATACGGTATTAGGGCCGACGCGAACGTGAATGCCGCGAAAATTACAGGCGAAAGCAAATCGAATCTGGCTCTCGCCTTCGTCGCGCTTGGCCGCGAACGCCGGCAGGACATCACGGTCTTCTACGCGTTTTGCCGCGTGATCGACGACATCGCCGACTCCACGGAACTAACCGGACCAGAAAAAGCTCGCGGTCTCGCGGCCTGGCGGCGGTGGCTCCGGGAAAGCAGCCCGGATGAAGCCGTCATCGCGGCGGATGTGCGCGAATTGATGGAGAAGTATTCGCTTACGCCCGACATGCTGGAGGAAATCATCGATGGCGTGGAGATGGATTTGGAGAACGTCCGCTACGACACATTTGAGGCGCTGCGGGTCTATTGCTACCGCGTCGCAAGTGCAGTCGGCCTCGTCAGCATTGAAATCTTTGGATACCGCAATCCGGCCTGCCGGGAATATGCGATCCAGCTCGGCCTGGCGTTACAGGTGACCAACATCATCCGCGATGTCGGCAAAGATCTGAGCAATGGCCGGATCTATTTGCCGCAGGAAGATCTCGCTCGTTTTGATTATCCGGAAGAAGATCTTCGCCTCGGAAAATACAACGAGCCGTTTCGCCGCTTGATGGAATTTGAAGCCGCGCGGGCCGAGGAATTTTTCGCCAAAGCCGCGGCCCTGCTGCCGCGGGAAGATCGCCGCTCGATGGTGGCGGCGGAAATCATGCGCTCGGTTTATCAGGCGTTATTGCGGCGAATGAAAGCGGACGGCTTCCGTGTTTTCGAAAGGGAATACCGGCTGAGCCGGCTCGAGAAGTGCGGCCGCGTCGCCGCGCAACTTCTCCGGGTTTCCTTGAATGCGCGGCCCTGATTCTCCGTCAGATATCCCCCGAACCATTTCTCACGACCGCATTATGAAGAAGAAGAGTTTATTGATCGTTTCAGGACTTCTGTTGGGCTGCTTCGCATTCACTTCCTGCGACACGGCCACGGGGCGAGGGGCCGGCTGGGGCGCCGCTACCGGCGCGGTCCTCGGAGCCGCGGTGACCGGCGACGTGCATGGCGCCGTCGCGGGAGCAATCGTTGACGCCAACACGGGCGCCCTCATTGGCGCGTCCATCGATGAGGAGGAAGCGCTGCGTTACGGGCCAAGGCCGGGGGGTGGATTTCCATACGGCCGCAGGACCGGCACACGCGGGTTTTACCAAAGCCCGTATCCTCCGCATCAGATCTACGATCTGCGGGGGATTCCCCACGGCGGACTCGTCGAAGACAGGGTTGGCGGCGGCTATTTCCGCAAGCCTTAAGAGCGCCTTGGCAGGGCGAGACTCTGTCGAGCCTTTGGCAGGGCGAGACTCTGTCGAGCCGGAACCAGATTAAGCGCTCGCGGCTCGACAGAGTCTCGCCCTACCGTCAGCCCGTCTTCTTTTGCAGCGCATCGACGAGCGCTTGCGCTTCGTCGGTCATCTTCAGGAGTTCGGGCCAGGTGCGATGATAATTTTCGCCCGGTAATTTCCGGGTGGCATCGAAACCCATGTGCGATCCGATGTTTTGCGAGCTGGGCGCATGGTCCAGCGAATCGCTCGGATTGCGGATGATCGTGCTGTCGCGCTCCGGATCGGTGTTCGCGCACAGGCGGAAAAGGACTTCGCTGGTGTTATGGACATCGCAGTCTTCATCCACGACCACGATATATTTGCTGAACATCATCTGCCCCATGCCCCAGAGGCCGTGCATCACTTTGAAGGCTTGATAGGGGTATTGCTTCCGGATGCTGACGAAAACCAGATTGTGGAAAACTCCTTCGGGCGGGAGCGTCATGTCGACCAGTTCCGGAAAGTTCATTTTGAAGACGGGCAGGAAAATCCGGACGCTGGCATCGCCCATGTAAAAATCTTCCATCGGCGGGATTCCGACGATGGTGGTCGGATAGATCGCGTCGCGCCGATGCGTGATCGCCGTTAGATGGAAGACGGGGTAATCCTCGATCGCGGTGTAGAAACCCGTGTGATCGCCAAACGGTCCCTCCGGATGCGTTTCGCCCGGCTGAACATAACCTTCCAGGACGAAATCGACGTCGCTCGGAACTTCGAGGTCGACGGTTTTGCAGGGCACGAGGTCGACTGATTTTTTGCGAATGAACCCGGCGAAAAGAATTTCGTCCAGTCCGTCAGGCAGCGGCGCGGTCGCCGCGAAGGTGTAAGCCGGGTCGCCTCCCAGACAAACGGCCACCGGCATCCGCTCGCCGCGCTCGTAATAACGCTGGCCGTGGCGGGCCCCGACCTTATGCACCTGCCAATGCATTCCCGTCGTTCGCTCGTCATAGACCTGCATCCGATACATCCCGAGATTGCGCGCGCCCGTGTCGGGATCGCGCGTGTGCACATTCGGCAAGGTAATGAACCGCCCGCCATCCTTCGGCCAGCATTTGAGAATGGGCAGATCGTTTAGCGAAATCTTTCCCGCCGCGGCGGGTTTCCCATTTCCGGTTTCGAACAGGTGCACCACTTCCTGGCATGCGCCTTCCTTCGAGTGCTTCGGCCGCGCGTGGAGCAGGTGAAGTCCCTGCTTGAGCAGGCTCCAGCCTTCTCGCAAATCCGTCGGCGGCTTCGCCTTGAGGATGAGCTGGATCTCCTGCGCAAGATCTTCCACGCTCTCCACCTGCAACGCGAGCGCCATGCGCCGCCGCGATCCCATGGTGTTGATGGCGAGCGGAAACTTCGATGGCTTTCCCTCGACGGTGGGATTTTCGAACAGCAGCGCCTTTCCCCCCCCGGGCGATTTCATTTCCCGATTTGCCCACTCCGCGACCAGCAGATCGGTCTCGACCGGGACGGCAATGCGTTTCAATTCGCCCGCCTGGTCGAGCGCCTGGACGAACTGCCCGAAGGAAGAATACGCCATCTCGCTACGGCCGCGGGGGCTCCGCCTCAATAAAACCGCGGCGGAGGAAGCTGCTGAAACGCGATCGCGCGGCCATTTTGGAACGAAACGGTGCGCTCCGGATAGCGGACGATGTTGGCGCGATTGTAGAAAAACGGATCGTAAAACGGATCGTAGAAATGGTGCCGATAGCCAAATCGGCCGCGCCGTCCGCCATACATTCCGTACCCGATTCCGTGTCCGTAGCGTGACCCGTAAAAGAATGGCCCGCCGTAATCGCCCGCGGCCGTCGCATCATAAACCCAGGTCTCCACGATACGGCCGCGATTCCGGCCCGGCACGCGGTGGCTGGGCGGTCCCCACGCGATATAGACCGCGTCCTGCGACATGCCTTCGCGAATTTTTCCCTGCTGCACGAGCGCTTGATCGGAAGGCGACAAAGAGCGAAACGCCTCGGGCCGCTCCTGGATACGCGTTTCCAGCGTGGTGCAGCCGCTCAGAAAGAGAAGTGAAAGGAGGGCGCCGAACAGCGCCTGAGGAATGATGCGACGCTTCATAGCTGAATTTAGCATCGCGAGTTTTTCCGTCAATGACGGTGGGATGAATAGGATCGATGATCGGTAAACCGCCAGTGATTGCGAAATTTCCACACTTCACCGACGTGGTAACCGGCATTCTGATCTTGCATCGCGCCCCAATATTGGCGGAACATTGTCCGGGAGATTTGCTTTCCTTTCGCTCTTTCGGTTGGAGGAATGCCGGTTTTCTCATCCAGCTAATCCCCAGTTATGGCCTTCCTCTCCGAATCATCCCTTAGAGCGCCGATCCTTCCCACCCTTCGAAGCGGGCAGGAGCTTCCGCGAGCCCGCGCTCGCGCGATCACCGCAGCCTCAGCCGACCCCATCAATGACCTGGTCATTCCGCCAGCCGATGGCAAGGTCCTTCGACCCGGCGACCCGGAATTCAACAGCCTTCTGCCCTTCAATCTGCGCACGACCGTCCGCCCGGCAGTCATCGCTCAGTGTCGCACGGCCAACGGCGTGAGCCTCGCGTTGCAGTGGGCGCAGCTGCATGGGTTCGCGCTGTGCGGCCACGGCGGGGGGCATTCCTACGAGGGATTTTCCTCCTGCTCCGGCATCATGATCGACGTCCGGAAGATGGACGCCGTGGTAATCGACACGGCCAACAAAACCGCGCGCATCGGCGCCGGCAGCCTCCTCGGGGATGTCGCGGAAAAGCTTTTCGTGAAAAAATTCGCCCTGCCCGCGGGGACGTGCAAGCCGGTCGGCATCGCCGGCCTTACTCTGGGCGGCGGCCACGGCGTCTCCTCGCGGAAGTTTGGACTGACCTCCGACAACCTTCTCTCCGCTCAAGTGGTGGACGCCACCGGCGCGCAACTGACCGCCAGCCCGACGGTGAACCCAGACCTTTTTTGGGCGCTGCGGGGTGGCGGCGGCGGCAACTTCGGCATCGTGACCGAGTTCACCTTCAAGGTCCACCCCGTCAATCGCGTTATCGCGTTCCGCCTCGTCTGGCCCAACAACTTCCCGACCTCCGTGTTGCGGGAATGGCAGAAGTTCGCCCTGTCTGCGCCCGACGAACTCGGCTTCGTCCTCGTGATGAGTGGAAGCCAGGGGCACATTACCGGCATCCGCTGTAGCGGCCTGTATCATCCCGTGGCGGCTTCCCAAACGCCGACTGTGAGCAAGCTGAGGAGTCTCCTCAGTCCGCTGTTGTCCATCGGCAACCCAACCTTCACGACCAGACAATTTACCTACATCGAGGCCGCCCGATACTTTGCCGGCAGTGGCGATACCAGCCGCGTTTACTTCAAGGGAAAGTCGGACTACGCCACCGGCCCGCTGACCCCTGCCGGGATTAGCACTTTCATCAGTTCCGTGCGCAACTCCGCCGCGCCCGTCGCGGGCATCTTCGAAGCCTACGGCGGCGCCATCAATCGGATACCCGCGGCGGACACCGCGTTTCCGCACCGGGGGAGTACTCGCTTCTGTCTGCAATATTACGCCGAGTGGTCGTCCAGTTCCGCGACGAATCAGAGAGTCGCTGCGGTCCGTGCCCTGTATGCCGCCATGCGGCCTCATCTTCCCGGTTTTTCCTACGTCAACTACATCGACCTGGACCTGACCAATTACGCAGCCGCCTACTACAAGGGAAACCTGCCTCGCTTGCAGGCGGTCAAACAGCAGTACGATCCCGGCAACTTCTTCCACTTCGCTCAAAGCATTCCTCTGCCTCCGTGAGCTGAGTGGCAGAGAATCAGCCCCGATCTTGCCTGACGCCGGTCCCGGCCCTAGCCTCATCACGTAATGGAAGATCGATACGGCCATCGCATTTCTTATCTGCGGGTTTCGATCACGGATCGCTGCAATGAGCGCTGCACCTATTGCATGCCTCGCGAATTGCAGGAGTGGCTGCCTCGGGAAGACGTTCTTACTTATGAGGAGACGCTCCGGCTGATTCGCGTCGCCACGGAACTGGGCGTTTCCAAAGTTCGGATTACCGGAGGCGAACCGCTTACTCGCCGCGATGTCCTTTCCCTTTTCGAAATGTTGCGCCCGCTCACCGGCATCAGCGACCTCGGCCTTTCCACCAATGGCACTTTGCTCGCGCGCCGGACGGCCTCGGGCTCCACCATGGCCGAAGCGTTGCGCGCGGCTCGGGTCAATTCCGTCAACATTTCGCTCGATACCCTGGACCGCGAAGCCTACGCGCAAGCAACCGGCCGCGATTTCCTCCCCCAGGCGCTCGCTGGGATCGAGGCGGCGATCTCGGCGGGGTTTCCGCAGATAAAATTAAACTGCGTTTTGATGAAGGGCCGGAACGAGGATCAGTTTGTTCCCCTGGTGGAATTCGCCGCGGCTCGCAACCTGATGCTGCGCTTCATCGAATTGATGCCGGTGACCACCGGCGACGTTCTCCACGAGGACAATTTTCTGCCGGTCGCGACGGTGCGGCGCAGCCTCGAATCGCACTATGGTCCTTTGATTCCGGAGCCCACGTTTCGCACCAACGGGCCGTCCAGTTACTACAAGATTTCGGGACGCGACCAGCGGATCGGGTTTATCGGCGCGATGAGCAATCTGCATTTCTGCGAGAGCTGCAACAAATTGCGGCTGACTTGCGACGGCAAGCTCAGGCCCTGTCTCGGCAGTTATCTCGAGTTCGACATCATGAAGGTCATGCGGGCCGGGGCGACGGACGCGGAACTGAAGCGGTTCTTCCTGGACGTGGTCGAGCGCAAGCCCGAGCAGCACGATTTCCGGGAGAACTACCAGCCGGGACGAATGATGGTGGCCATTGGAGGTTGAGCGTGAATCGATTGACCCACCTGGCGGACGATGGGAGCGCGCAAATGGTCGACGTCTCCGCGAAAGCCCACAGCGCGAGAGAGGCGGTCGCCGCGGGCAAAATTCATCGCCGGCCGGAAACGCTCGATCTCATCGCGCAAAACCAGATCGGGAAGGGGAACGTTTTTGCCACTGCGCGCATCGCGGGAATTCAGGCGGCGAAGCAAACGTCACGGCTCATTCCGCTCTGTCATAATCTGAACTTGAGCCATGTCGAAATCGAGATCGCGCCCGACGGATCGGGGCTGGAGGTGAAATGCAGTGCGCGGACCGTGGCGCAAACGGGAGTCGAAATGGAAGCGCTCACCGGCGTCGCCATCGCCTTGCTGGCCATCTACGACATGTGCAAAGCCGTGGATAAAGAAATGCAGATCACCGGCATTCGGTTGCTCAAGAAAACCAAGCGCGATGTTTGACGTACGGTTAAGAGCGTTTGTCATCCCGAGCCGCGCAGACGGGACCGCGACCACGGGAGGAGCGCCGACCTCGCAGTCGGTCTGGGTTCACACAAACTAATGCCACTGCATTCGTCACGCCGATCTGCGTGGATCGCGAGAGCGGTTTTGCGTGACCCTCTGTGCGATTGCGAGGTCCCTCGCCGTCTGCGCGGCTCGGGATGACAACGGTTTCCACATCACCTAGCATCATCACCACACATGCAGATCAGCGTGGGCATCATCACTATTTCTGATCGCGCTGCCGCTGGCGAATACGACGATCTGGGCGGGCCCGCGCTGAAAGTCGCGGCGCAAGCCAATGGCTGGCAGGTCCTGGCCGAAGCCGTCCTTCCGGATGAAATTTCACGCATCAGGGAAACGATCCGCTCGTTCTCGGATCAGGGCTGTGGGCTGATTCTCACCACCGGCGGCACGGGGGCGGCCGAGCGTGACGTCACGCCGGAAGCCATTCGCGGGATGATGCGCGTCGAGCTGCCCGGGTTTGGCGAAACGATGCGGCGAGAATCGATGAAGATTACGCCCAACGCGATTCTATCGCGCAGCCTGGCCGCTGTGGTGGAGCGTTCGCTGGTTCTCGCGCTTCCCGGCAAACCGTCCGGCGCGGTGGAATGTCTCGGCTTTGTCGTGGGCGCCATCCCCCACGCCGTCGCCCTCGCCCAAAGGGTTCCGACTTCCTGCTAGTGACCTCTTGCACTTACACTTTAACTTACACTCTTCTTTTCCAGTGATCTTGCTTCGAAGATGTGGACTGCGCAAAAACGAAGCAACCTCACCGAAGTGTGTATGTGCAAGTGCGATCCGTTCGAATCCCCCGCACTTCGCACAGCGCGGCCGCGACCTACATTGTCACCAACGTAACTTCCGGCCGGCAGTTCAGGCGCAATGGAATCCGATAGGTGCCAATCCCTGCATTCACATAGAGCGGGCCGCCGGGCGTTTCATAATAGCCAAGTTCATAGGGTCCCACGCCGTGAGGGACGATCAATGCGCCATAGAAAGGCAGCCGCACCTGCCCGCCATGCGAGTGTCCCGCCAGAATGAGATTGTAACGGCGACCGTCCAGTGAGTTCGCCATGGCCGGGTAGTGCATCAACAAAATCTGCCGGCCGGCGCGCGGCGGGTTGAAAGCATGAATGCCTCGCAGCGCCATTCCTACCAGCTCGAGATCGTGTTTCGGAAGGACGATGGTGCGGTCGACCAGCCAGGCGCCGCCGGTCGCCGCGAAGGCCCGCTCGAATTCCGGAAACGAAACGCCGCTCCAGTAATCGTGATTTCCAGGCGAGCCGTAGACCGGCGCCCTGATTTGTTGAATGAAACCGAGGGCCTCTGTCGCGAACCGCGCGTCTTCGACCAGATCGCCGGTGAAACAAACGAATTCGGGCGTTAGCTCATTGATGGTGCGAACCACTTCGCCGGCGTAGTTCACGTCGCCTTTGTAGTGGAAATCGGTGAAATGGACGAAGCGACAATCGCCTCCGCCGGCCAGGTTGAATTTCGTCACGCGCAGCGAGGTCGGCTCGATCAGGCGCGCATCGACGCCGAGCGCGGCTGGCAGGGCCAGCGCGGTCAGGCCGAGAAATTTTCTTCGCGTGATCTTCGTCATCGCGTCCGGGCCTCTAGAAGCATAGAGCGTTCTCGCCGGTGATTCCCCGCTCGGAGGGACGTGCTTCCGCACGTCCCATTCTTCAGACTGCGCGTGATTTAAATATTTGTGGACGTGCGGAAGCACGTCCCTCCGAGTTAATCGGGATAAATCAGAAGCCGCATGAATTGCTTCCCTTTCTTGGTGAGATGCGCGCCCGCGCCTCGTCCCGCAATCTGGCCGCGCGTCAACTCACTCGCATTAACTCCGCTCTCCTTGAGATAGGAAACTTCCGCTCCGCCAACCTGTTTCGCGCTCGGCGTGATCTTTACCGGGACGCCCACGCGGTTGAATGAGACCTCCCAGGACGCCGGTTGTTCCTCCATTTTCCTCGCGATCATCCACGGATAAAACCGGGCGAGATCGAAGTTCTTCGAAGCAGGAAGGAGGACCCGATAAAACGTCTCTTCTTCGGCCAGAAATTCCGGAATCGTGAGCGACGGCCGCTTCTGCAAGGCGAGATAAAGCCGCGCGATGTCCAGGCCAGCCAGGTTGATTCCGTTGTAAGGGCCCTGCCGGTTTGGGTCCGTCTTGACGAAGTGGTCGTGCCACAATTCGAACTTCCGGCTCAACATCAGGTTCAGCTCGAGATGCAAATGCGCCCGCGCCTGGTTCAATCCCGAACCGGTGTGCCCCATCACGCCCAGCTGGTCGCGTCGCGCCACGCGTTGTCCGACCTGCACCTGGATCGAGCTGAGGTGCGCGTAGAGGCTGTAATAGCTGCAGCCCTCCCAGCGGTGTTCCACCACGACATAGTTGCCGTAATTGGAAAAACTGGGCACCAGGTTCGTGTGCACGACCAGGCCGGCCGCGATCGCACGCACCGGATCGAGCGGTTCGCCCCGCGCGTCGCGCTCCAGCGGCCGAATGTCGATCCCTTCATGGAAGCGAGTGTAAACGATTCCAGCCGGCGTCTCGGTCGGGTTGCGCACCAACCCATACTGCCCGCCCTCCCAGGGCGTCGACCTGACTCCCTTCCAGTCGCGCTCGATGTATTGGTAAAAAGCGGGGCCGTCGCCACGATAAATCGCATCGTTGTCGGTTGGGAGCGCCAGGTTCAATGGCTCGTACTGGCTTTGCGCCAGGGCGGGAAAACTGACGAGCAAGACAACCGCAAAACGCGCTATCCGGTGTCGCCTTGCCGTTTCTTTCCTCGGGCCGGCACCGCGGCCAGTGTTTCCGCCCCGCTCGATCTTATTGCAGCTAAGGCCGGATGCGATGTAGAATTTACCCTTGGCCATGCGTCGATCAATTTGCGCTCGGTGTCGGAGGGCCCACGATGGCGGAGGCGGCGATGGTTCGCATGGCGGATTGATAAAGGGTTTGACAGGATTTGCAACGTTTGCTGATTAGCTGCCGCCCATGAGCCGCACCATCGCCCTGGCCCTCCTTTTCCTCGCGCTCGCCGGCCCCGTCGCGGCCGAAGAGGAGGCGCCGCAGCCCACACCCCAGAAGCGCGGTGGCTGGTTCACCCGGATGCTCCATCCGTTTAAATCCAGCCCCGTCCCGAATTACAAGGACGCGCGGCTCCGCGGTCTGGTCCTCGATTTGAAACTCTCAGCGCAGCCGGTCAAGCTGTCCGAGGTCCGGCAGCTCGAGGTCAAGATCACGCTGACCAACGTCTCGAAACGCGCTGTCGCGCTCGATTTTCCTACCGATCAGCGAATTGAAATCCTCCTGAAGAACTCCTCCGACGCGGTCTTGACCACCTGGTCGGAGAATCATGCCTTTGAGGCGAAAGCAAGTTCGGTCCTGATCAATCCCGGAGAGCGGATTTATTACCCGGAAACAATCGCCACGCGCGAGCTGACGCCGAACAAGGTTTTCATCGTCGAAGTCTTGTTTCCGCAATATCCCGAGCTGCGCATCCGGCAAAAATTTCTGACCGCGCCGTAGGGAAGAAAGTGAACTGTGAATAGTGATCAGTGAATGGTGAGCACGCGCCGCCCTGCTCATGGTTGATCACCAGTCACTATTCACGGATCACCATTCACTTTGAAGCTCTTCTCCGATTACCATTCGCATCCGCAGGGCCATCGGATCCAGCCTTACACTCAGGAACTTCTCCAGCCCTGGGTCGATCGCGCCCGGAATAGCGGGCTGACCGACATCGCTTTTACCGATCACGATCGCTACCACGAAGGGATCGATTTTGATGAAATCGAAAAGCTGCGCGCGGCTAATCCCGACATGAGGATTCGCGCGGGCCTCGAGCTGGATAACGATCCGGAAACCTCAGCCGCGGGGCGCAAATGGGTGGAGGAGCATTGGGACAAGCTCGATTTCGTCCTCGGATCGGTGCATTACCTCGAGCGCGACGACCAGATGTTCGACAGCGTCCCCGCCGGCGCCGAACAATTCGCTGGCCGCGACATCGATCAGATCTACGCCGATTATTTCCGGCGCGTCCGCGGGGTCGCGGCGACCGGCCTGGTCGATTGCCTCGCGCACCTCGATCTCATCAAAATACACGGCCACCGGCCGAAAGCGCCGATCGAAGCTCTGGTCGCCGAGACGCTCGATTTCATTGCCGCGCGGGGCCTTTGCCTCGAGCTCTCGACCGCCGGCTGGCGCAAACCCGTGAACGAGCTGTATCCGTCCGACGAAATCATTCAACTGGCGATGGCAAAGGGGATTCAGTTTACGACTGCTTCCGATGCGCATTCCCATGTGCAACTCGGCGAGAACTACGACCGGCTCGCCGAAAAAATGGAAACGTTGGGGATTCGCGAAGTGTGCGTTTTTGAGAAACATCGAGCGCGTCCGTGGCGACTATCAACGTAGTCATTCCGAGCGAGCGAAGCGAAGTCGAGGAACCCCGTTGTAAGTCGAGCGGCGTTCAACGGGGTCTCTCGACTTCGCTGGCGCTTTGCTCGAGATGACGGTTGCCCTACAGCCCCAGGCCCGTCACGCCCAGCCCGCCGGTGATTTTTGTCATCTCGGACTGCGCGAGTTCCTTGCCTTCCGCGATCGCTTGCTTCACGCCGCTCAGGACCGCTTCTTCGAGAAACTCCACGTCTTCGGGGTCGACAATCTCTTTCGCGATCTTGATTGAAATCACATCGCCCGAGCCGTTCGCCACGACGGTGATCTTTCCCCCGGCCGCCTGCACTTCGACCGTTTTGTCTTCGAGCTCGGCCTGCGTCTTGGCCATCTGCTCCTGCATCTTCTGGGCCTGCTTCATTAACTTGTTCAGATTCATAAACGGGGTCTCCTCGCGAAAGCTTTCGGAGTCAATCGCTCACGGTTTTTATTTCGCCTTTGAAAATTTCCAGTGCTTCCCGGATGAGCGGATCATCCTTGAACATCGCTTGCGAGTCCCCCTGTTTTCTGGCCGGCGACTCGTCCAGCGCCGGCGCCGGCTCCGCGACGGTCGTCACGGGCAAACCTTCCTTGAGGGTAAATTTGATTTTCCAATCCTGGCCGCTGATCTTCCTGAGCAGGGCTTCGAGAAAATCGCGCGTCCGCGGGCTGGCGACTGATTCCATCGCCATCTTTTGCTCGGGCGGAAACCCGAGCAGGAAGAAACGGCCCTCGATTCCCAAAGCCCTGGCCGATTGCACCCATCCGCGGATGAGCGGGCGGCGGACGCGGATTTGTTCGATCGCTTTTTGCCAGACTGCTTCATGATCGACAATCTGGGGTTCCACCGCCGGCGAAACCGCTCGATCTTCACCTGGCGACTTCGGCTGATAGGCTTGCGCCTGCTCGGCGACCCGTGGAGCTTCGGCTTTTGGAGGGGGCGGCGCCGCCGGCCGCGCGGAAGAGCGTTCCTCCGGCCGCGGCGCCGGTGATTTCCCGTCGCGCAGGGCAGCCAGGTTCTCGATCACTTCGTTCAGCGTGACCTGGCTCAAGGTTTGAATTGCTTTGATCACGGCCACTTCGAAATGCAACCGTTTATTCGGCGCCCATTTCATTCGTCCTTCCGCGGCGGCAAATTGATCGATCAACTCCAGCAGCCGGTCCGTTTCAATGATCGCGGCCTGGGCTTCGAGCGATTTTTGCAGCTCCGGGTTCAAGTCATCCACGAGCGCGTCCGGTTTCACTTTGCAAACGAGCAAATCGCGCAAATACGAGATCAGGTCGGACATCAACTTCATCATGTCCTTGCCGTTCTCCGCCTCGGCGTGAAGCAGCTCGAGCGCTTCCGGCGTCTCGCCCCGCAGAATCTTGCCGGTGAAATTGGAGACCGTCTGTTCGCTCGTGAACCCAAAAACGTTCAGGACATCCGGCTCCGCGATCTTTTCGCCGCAAAACGCCACCAGTTGATCGAGCATCGATTCGGCATCGCGCAATCCGCCGTCCGCGCCTTTCGCGATGGCGTGCGCCGCGGCTGGATCGAGCGTGATCTTCTCCTTGTCCGCGATGAATTGCAGATGTTTCGCGATCAGGTTTGCCGGGATGCGGTGGAGATCGAAGCGCTGGCAGCGGCTCAGGATGGTCGGCAAGACCTTCTGCGGCTCGGTCGTGGCGAAGATGAACTTCACGTGAGGCGGCGGTTCTTCGAGCGTCTTGAGGAGCGCGTTGAACGCGGCCGAAGTGAGCATGTGCACTTCGTCGATGATGTAGATTTTGAAATGCCCTTTGCTCGGCGCGTAACGCACGTTATCGCGCAGCTCCCGCACCTGTTCGACGCCGTTGTTGCTCGCGCCGTCGATCTCCAGCACATCGAGGCTATTGCCCGCCGTGATTTCCTTGCAGCTATCGCAAACCCCGCAGGGCGTGATGGTCGGGCCGTTCACGCAGTTGAGGGCTTTCGCGAGAATTCGCGCCGTCGACGTTTTGCCAATCCCGCGCGGCCCGACAAAGAGGTAGGCGTGCGCCAGCCGGTTTTGCTCGACAGCGTTCTTGAGCGTGCGCGTCACGTGCGCCTGCCCGACCAGATCGTCGAAAGTCTGCGGACGATATTTCCGGGCAAAAACCTGATAGCTCACATCCCGAATCTAGTCCGCCCAATCGCCAGCGAAAACAGAAATCCAAGGAGCGGCGGCTTGAAACCGCCGATTTAAGGTGGTGGGCGGTTTCAAACCGCCCCTCCTTGGTTTGCCGCGACGCCCTTCTTTCGTTCGACGCCGTTGGTCAGCTTGCCCGCCGTAGCTTTGCGGAGGAGGGTTCCTTCTCCGCCATGAATGCCACCTCGCCGCGCCTGATCTCCCTTGCGCTTCTGCTGTTCCTTCCGCTTCTCCAAGCCCGCGAGCCGCGGGCTTCACCGACGCCCGCGCCTCAACCCATCCGCGCCCGCGCTCTTGGCATCCCGTTCGACGGCACGCCCGGCAAGCTCAACGCCATTACCGACGTCCTGGGGGTGGAGGTCGGCTCCACCACGCTCATCAGCGGCGAAGGAAAGCTCGAGGTCGGCAAAGGGCCGGTCCGGACGGGTGTCACGGCCATCCTCCCGCGTGGCCGCAGCTCTTTCGACGATCCCGTTTATGCCGGGTATTTCAGTCTGAACGGGAACGGCGAAATGACGGGGGCCGCGTGGATTGAGGAAAGCGGTTTCCTCGAGGGGCCCGTCATGATCACCAATACCCACAGTGTCGGCGTCGTTCGCGATGCGACCATTGCCTGGCGGGTCGCGCAAGCGGGACCCGATCCGACGGGCTTCTCCTGGAGTCTGCCGGTCGTCGCCGAAACCTGGGATGGCTACCTCAATGACATCAATGGTTTTCACATCAAGCCCGAGCACGTCGTGAACGCTCTCAACACCGCCAAGGCAGGTCCGATTGCCGAAGGAAGTATCGGTGGCGGGACCGGCATGATCTGCTTCGAATTCAAAGGTGGAACGGGAACGGCGTCGCGCGTGCTCGACAAGAAAAACGGCGGTTATGTCATCGGCGCGCTCGTGCAAGCCAACTGCGGCCGTCGAGCGGAACTGATGATCGCGGGCGTTCCTGCCGGCCAGGAGATTACGGAAAACGCCGTCTTCAAGCAGGAAGCCGGCTCGATCATTATCGTCATCGCGACCGATGCGCCGCTCCTGCCGCATCAGTTGAAACGGCTCGCGCGCCGCGCCAGCATGGGACTCGCGCGCACCGGCAGTGTTTCGGGAAATGGCTCGGGCGATCTCTTCGTCGCCTTTTCAACGGCCAACCCACGCGCGGCCGATCCCGCCCAGCCGACTCATTCTGTTACGACCGTGCCCAACGACCGCATGGACCCGATTTTTACCGCGACTGTCCAAGCAGTCGAGGAAGCCATCATCAACGCGCTGGTCGCGAATCAGGGCATGACGGGCCGCGACAATCATCGCGTGGACGCCCTCCCGCACGACCGCGTGCGCGCGCTCTTGAAGAAGTACAATCGCCTGCGGTGAATTTTCGGCCGCGAGCCGGCCTCCGGCCAAATGTAGAGGCGCTTGTGCCAAGCGCTTGTTCTATTGGTTAGGCGCTTGGCACAAGCGCCTCTACATCCTTTACTGGAATCCTTACGCCAGCAAACGGCCACGCCGCCGGCGAACCCCCGCGCAGGGCACGGAACGCTTGGGCGAATCGCTTGAAGTGACGCGCACGCTCACGCAGGCATCGCTCGGGTCTTTTCCGGCGAACTGGCGTTCCCAATGCTTTTGCGCGGTTTCGAACAGCCTGGGATAGTTGATCTTAACTGACTGCCGCATCCTGTGAACCAGGCTGTCGTTGGTGATATCGTCCCCGACATCATGGTTCGGTAGGCAGGTGCTCATTCGAGTGGTGAAAAGCAGGAACTGAGCCCCAGATGCACTGGCGTTAAAAAACTCGAAATCCGAAGCCCGAAATGCGAAACAAATCAGAATGCCCCCAGGACGAAAATCCGAAACGGTTTGATCTCGAGGACCGCACGTACGCGTTTGCCAAACATTACCGCGCCTTCATAAAGACGTTGGCCAAAACCATTGGCAACATTGAAGATGCGCGGCAACTGGTTAGATCGTCAGGATCGATTGGTGCGAACTACATCGAAGCCAACGAATCGTGGAGTAAGAAAGATTTCGTTCTTCGGATTAAGACTTGCCGCAAAGAGGCAGGAGAGCCGTTACTGGTTGCGGTTGCTTGAAGCGACAGAAAAGACGGCTGTCGAGCGAGACACTCTTGTGCAGGAGGCCCAGGAACTGATGAACATTTTCGGTGCGATCGTGCGAAAGAGTGAGTGATTTGTTGTGATCATTCCTTCCTTGGCTATTCGGTCATTGTTTCGGATTTCGGGTTTCGAGTTTCGAAATTTCCTCTTCCATTTCTCTTTTTAGATCCCGGCGCGCTGACTTCTTGATCGCCCGCCGCTCCGCGGCTACGGCTTGTTTCTCCGCCTGCCGCTGCTGGCGCGTCCGAGTTTCAATTGCGCTGGGCAAATGCGAAATCCTCGGCCGTTTCGCGCCGATCTTTCGCTCGTTAGGCTTGGCATACGGATCCATCAACGATTTATCATGCGGCATTAATTCTTCCGCATCAATCAGCGAGCGTTTTGTCAGTCGACAAATTGGTTCTGAGCGGATAAAACGGGCTCTTCTTTGCAAGCAGCACAGTTGCTTGACCCTCACGATGAAACACAAACTTCTCCTCCTCGGTGGGGTCTGGAGCGTCTTGTTATTGAGCGCGAGTGATGGGGCCGCAGAGGGGCCTACGTTCGCCCTCGATGTCGAGGCGCAAGGCAAGAAAATCACATTGACGGTTCCGCCGAGCAGGCAGGTGGAGTTTTCACTAATCCAATCGAAGGCCCCTACGCCCGTCGACTTCCATCTTTTGCCGTTTATCGGCGAAGAGGGTAACTCGGTCGCGATAAAACTCGTTATCCCAGGATTCAGCGAAAACCCACAGAGCGAGCACGCCGGGGTCAAGATCGAAAAATCGGTGTTTCGACTGCGCCTGGTCGAGGTCAATTTGCCGACAGCTGGTAAGTACACCGGTTCGCTAATTGTCGCTCCAAGAGGAGGGGAGTCGAAATCCTGGCCGATCGAGCTGACCCGGGCGGCCAACTACCAGCCGGCCGTTCTCGTGCTCGATCGCCAATCGCTGACAGCCGATGTCACGCAACCCTTTTGGGGATGGAGCTCCGGCAGAAATCCTGAATTTACCGTCCGCGTCCGCGATAAGACCGGTCAGTGGGATCTTAAGGGTGTCACCGCGCGGCTGGAGCAAGTCGCCAAAGCCCCCGGCGAGGGATTTGATCTGGGCAGAAATGTTGACTTCAAATTTAATGGCCAGAATGCAGATTTAACGGCCAGTCCCGCGAAGCCGATGGGACGAACGGTGGCCGCGGGTCGTCAGGCTACCATCGGCGTCGTTTTCCAGGATCTGCAGGCCGGAGAGTACAACGGCACCCTGCGTTTCACCGCCGTGAACTCCTCGGCCGACGATGCGCAGAAGCTGGCTTTTGTCTTGCGCGTCCGTCATTCGATCTGGTGGGCCGTGCTCGTATTACTTCTCGCGCTGGGCGTTTCGTTTGTAACTACGAAAGTGATTACTCTTCTGCGAAACAGGTACGCTTTAGTCAAAAAGATCAACGATGTCGATCATGACTGGCTTCGCGCCGAGCCTCCGGTCTTGCCGGTCGTCTGGGTCCGTTCGGTGCTGCTTCAGAGCAAAGAACGCAGTAGCCGCTTGTGGCTTTCCGGACTCGACGTGATCGATGAACGCGTCAACAAGGCCGCCCAGGTCGTCGAATTGCTCGATGGTGTCCGGAAACTGCGCGATGCGGTGGAAGCGCTGCCTGAATTGATGCGAAAGCGTGCCCAAGGCGCGCTCGAACGGACGATTTGCGCCCTCGACCCGCGTGCCCTCGATGAACAGAAAGCGACCGAGTTCAAGATAAAGCTGGCAGAGTTGCGCGGCTGGTTCGACGAGGGAAAACGCGACAATCTCTATTGGGCCGATCTTTCCTTTTGCATCAAGCACCTCTTGGAAGACGTCCGCATTCCAGACATTAGGCCGGCAGAATATCAGCCAGTTCTCCAGAAGTTGGTGGATCGCGTGGCCAAGGCGATCAAAGACGTTCCGGCGGAGTTGCAGGAAAAAATGGAGGTCGAGCGTGATTATGCGCGGCTTAAGATCCTCTGGGGTCGTCACAGGACTGACGACTTCAAAGAACTCGTCGAGTTTCAAAAAAAGAATCCGCATGAGCCGCTGCAAGATCTCTTTAACCTGGCCGATGACCTGGCGTGGGAACAGTTGAAGGTTCGATGCGAAGATAATCGGGCGCACATTCGGGCGCCGGCCTCGCAGGGGCCGGAGCCGCTCCAAGCCTTTCGCCCTCTTGTTTTCGAATTCACCACCGGTGATCCGAGTCTCGATCGCACCTATCTGGTGGAGCGAGGCCTCAAGTACTGCTGGTCCTTTAAGCGTGGCGAAGGAACGTCCACCGCCACATCGGAGGGACCCAAAGTGATTGAAACGCCCGTGCCCGGATCGCAACCATCCGATGTGGTCGAAACGCCAGCATCCCAGACGAAGAAACCCAAGGTGCTGGGAAGGTCCGCTGCCAGGTCGGCCGGACCCAATATTGTTGAATACGCGGAGGGCAAGGGCACGCTCAAAGTGACGGTCGAGATCACACGCAGAGACGACGATACGAAAAAAGTCGATTTGGAACCCGGATTGCCGATCGTGGAGTCCAAGGATTTTGCGTGGAAGGAAGGGCTTGAGCGTGTCGAGGTCATCTCATTCATCCTCGCAGGCATCGTTGCAATAATAACGGGACTCTCCACAATCTATTTCAAAAACCCTTCCTTCGGTTCGGTCCAGGATTACGTGTCGCTCTTCCTGTGGGGTGCCGCGGTCGATCAGACCAAGAACGCGCTCCAGCTCTTGCAAAGCTATTCGGCTACGCCAGCGAAGTAGATAACCAGACACGCGAAGAATCGTGTCGTCGGGAAAAACCCCCGAAACTATGGTGTGCTTCGATTTTCAGCGAATGGCGTAGGAGCGCCCTGAGCCGAAGATTTTCGTCGCCTCGCGGGTCGCAGCTGTCTATCCTCGCGCCTTTCCGAACAAAGGAGATCCAAAATGCTAAAATCTATTCTTGCCGTGGTCGTTGGTTTCATCGCGATGATGATTTTTTCCTTCGCTGCCTTTACCTGTGCCTATCTTGCCCTGGGCGTCGACCGCGTCTTTGAACCCGAAAGTTACGATGTCTCCATGCTTTGGATGGTGCTCATGGTCGTGCTGAGCCTCATCGGCGGGATAGTCGGCGGATTGATCTGCGCGGCTATCAGTAAGAGCATGGGAGTCTGTAAAGTGTTTGCGGGAATCGTCCTCGCCCTTGGTCTGCTCTCTGCCATCGTGACAACAATGAAGGAGCGGCCGGACACCCGCTCTGGAGATGTTCCAAATCTTCAGGCGCTGCAAATGGCGCAGACACCGCTCTGGCTGTGTTTGCTTAATCCGGTCCTGGGCGCGGTCGGTGTCCTTCTCGGTGCCCGGATGAAAAAACTTCCGGCGGCATAAGTCCCTCCTCAGGGGTTTCGAAAACGGGATCTAAATGCTGCGATTAATTCTCGGAGTGATTGCCGGTTACGGCGTGATGTCGCTCTTTTTCTTTGCTGTGTTTACCGGCGCTTACCTCGCCCTGGGTCCGGAGCGAGTTTTTCAGCCCGACAGTTATGAGGTGTCGACCCTCTGGCTGGTGATCTACGGGGCGGTTTTCTTTTGCGGTGGAATCCTGGCGGGCGTGGTCTCAGCCGCCATCGGCCGGACTCAACGGACCTGCCAGGTGCTCGCGTTCGTGATTTTCGTTGCCGGCATCCTCCTTTGCATCCCGGCCATGCGCGATAGCGGGGGCTTAAACATCCGTGCAGGTGAAGTCTCGAAGACGGAGGCAATGCAGCTGGCCAAGCTCCCTAACTGGATGCACTTGCTCGGTCCGGCCATTGGGGCTGCCGGCGTCCTGCTGGTCTCGATGCGGAAGTTCGGCTCCGCAGCATGAAATAGAGCAATGCCGAGACTTATTGCCTTTCTCCGGGCAATCAACGTCGGCGGTCACATCGTGACCATGGCAGAACTGCGCGGGCTGTTTGAAAGTCTTTCCTTCCAGGAAGTCGAGACTTTCATTGCCAGCGGAAACGTGATCTTCGCCTCATCTTCCAAGGACGTCGGGGCGCTCCAGAAGAAGATTGAAGACCAGTTGCTGCGCTCGCTGGGCTACGAGGTCAAAACATTCCTCCGCACGATTCCCGAGGTGGCAGCCATCGCTCAATACAAGCCATTCAATGAATCGCAGCTCGGCTCCGCCGCGGCGCTTAACGTTGCGTTCCTGGCCGATTCAGTGAGCGCCGAGGCCGAAAAGGCATTGGTGGCATTGAAGACGGAGATAGACGACTTCCACGTGCAAGGCCGCGAAGTCTACTGGCTGTGCAAAACGAAGCAGAGCGGCTCGAAGTTTTCTTACGCGCGTTTCGAGAAGGTGCTCAACGTCCGCGCAACCTGGCGTAACATCAATACGGTCGTCAGGCTGGCCGCGAAGTATGCCTGATCGTCGCCGCGACGGCGGAGGGGGGAATAGTGAATAGTAATCGGTGAAGGGAACTCTCCATTCACGATTCACTGATCACCATTCACAACCCGCCACAGGCGAGCACCCGCACGAGACTCGCGCTACTTCACATTCGCCGGCACCGGGATGACATACTTCCCATCCTTCTCCGCGATGAAGCTTTCGCTCGAGCTGGTCGAGCTGCCGTTGGCGTCTTTGGTTTCGATGGAGATCTTCAATTTCTTCGTCGGCGTGAGCGGGAGCTTGGCTTTGCTTCCGTCCGGTCCCGTTTGGACTTCCGACGCTTTTTTCACGTCGTCCGGGGTCAGATCGACGAGCTCGATCTTGGAGATTTTCCCGCTGCCGGCTCCTTCCGTCTGCATCATCTTGTAGAACTCGAGCGCCATCGGGTTCGCGTCTTTGATGTAAAGAAACGATTCGAGCGTGGCTTTGTCCCCCTTTTCGAAGGCGGCCTTGTATTTATCGACAAAGTCTTTGTCCTGCGCGGGCGTGCCCGCGTGAATGGATGTGGCACAAAGTGGTGCAATGACCAGAGCGGCCAAGAGGAGTTTGATTTTCATAGATGAGGTCCGGTGTTTTGGAGCCGCAACCATTGCGGATCGGAACTGCGCCGGGAGTAAGCTGCAGCGCAGCGCGAACGACAAGCTAAATCTTGGCAGGATGACTCAGGCTCTTCTGGATTCCCCTCGCGTCGGGGGCGTGCGAAGGGTGTGGTATGACGAAAGTGATTCGCGGCAGTTGCCTTTGCGGCGGAGTGCGTTTCGAAGTCGAACCGCCTTTTATCCGGGCAAGCCATTGCCACTGCGATCGTTGTCGCAAGCATTCGGGAACTGCGGTTTGCACGCAGGCGCGCGTGCGGAAAGGACAGTTCCATCTCATCCAAGGCGAGGAATTGATCCGCGTTTACGGGAAAGGCGAGGGGGCCGTGAAGGCCTTTTGCCGCAGGTGCGGCTCCAGCTTGTTTGGCGGCGAATGGCCGGATGGTGGGGAAGTGTCGATCCGCATGGGGGCGTTCGACGATGATCCTGGGATCCGGCCGCAATTTCACACTTATGTCGAGGCGCGCGCGCCGTGGGACACGATCACGGACGATCTTCCCCAACATGGCGAAGCCTGGAGCGCGTGAAGAGAGGTTGACGAAAGATGGCATCGCAACGTTGAGTTCAGCTTATGGCCGCTGCCGCTCCTCTCCGCGCTCTGCTCGAGCGCTCAATTGATTACGCCGGGCTTTTCCCGCCGGCGAGTCTTGCTCTCGAACCGGCGTTGCGGAATCACGCAGGCTATGTTTCCACAGCGGATTCCTGGATGCTCGGCGCATTCATTTTGCCCGTCGCGCAATTCGATGCCGCCTCTGAAAGCGTGGCGCAGTTTAATCGGGAACATCCGTTGCGTATTTCCGCGCTCGGAAGCAAGACGGACTCCGCGACGGCCTTTCTGGAGTGCCTCACGTCAACGCGCGCTGCGATCGGTTTGTTCCTGGCGCGGCACGGTGCGGCGGCTTCCATCAACCAGCTGGAGATGCCGCTGCCGGCCGATTTTGGCGCCGAGCTTCTCAAAGAAGCGCATGCGATTATCGATGACTTGAAGCTGAACGCGTTTTGGGAAGCGCCGGCGGATGCGGCCGAGCGCACGATCAAATTGATCGCGGAGCACAACCAGGCGCCCGCGCACCACTTTGGCTACAAACTGCGGACCGGCGGTGTCACGGCGGACGCTTTTCCATCCTCGGACGAGATCGCTGCCGCGCTCGTCGCGGCGGCAAAACATCACGTGCCGATCAAGTTTACCGCCGGGCTGCATCATCCGGTCCGGCAATTTCATGCGAGCGTGCAGACGAAAATGCACGGATTTCTAAATGTGCTCGGCGCCGGCGTCCTCGCGGCCGAGCACGGATGGGAGGCGGAACAAGGGGCGGAAATGCTGGACGATGAAGACCCCGGTTCGTTTTCCTTCGAGGATGGTCTGTTTGCCTGGCGCGAATGGACCATCGCGATCGATCGAATCAAAGCGCGCCGGCGCTTGGTGACTTCGTTCGGAAGTTGCAGCTTCGATGAACCGCGCGAAGATCTGCGCGCCCTGAATCTTTTTTAGAGCCTCATGCCTCTCTAGAACGAAGCTACGCCGGATTTTCGGTAGGGCGAGACTCCGTCGAGCCGAACGTCGACGGCTCCGCGGAGCGTCGCCCTACCAACATTTTTTGCACGAAGGGGGCGCCCAAGGTGGATCGTGCGCTCCGTCGCGCGATGTTTATTGTTTCCCGGCTTCGCCGGCATTCTTGTCATCGAGCGCGGAGCGCTCGATCCACCAACGCCACTCCGACGCGTCAGCGCATTTGAACCGCATGGAAATGTTTCCAGTCGCCCCTACAGATCGTTTTAGTTTGAACGCACTGCGTTTTTTGTGCGATGGCTTTAGCCGATGCCGGCCGCGCTCAAATCCTTCATCGACGTTCCACCCGATTCGCATTTCCCGATTCAGAATCTTCCCTTTGGAATATTCAGACCGGCGCGGGGCGAGCCGCGAGTGGGAGTCGCCATCGGCGAGTTCGTCCTCGACTTGTCGGTTCTCGAAGAGCTTGGTCATTTCCAATCGGCGGAGTTTCAAGGTCGGCCTGTTTTCTTGGAGAGCGCGCTGAACGCATTTTTTGCGCTCGGCCGGCCTGCCTGGCGCAAGGCGCGGGAAGTGATTCAACATCTGCTCGCGGCCGAAACTCCTGCTTTGCGCGATGACGCGGCCCTGCGCGAGCGCCTCTTCCATGCCCAAAAAGATGTGACGATGCTTCTTCCGGCGCGCATTGGCGATTACACGGATTTTTACTCCTCCTATCATCACGCGCACAACGTCGGCACCATGCTGCGCGGTCCCGAAAACGCGCTCATGCCGAATTGGAAGTGGCTCCCGGTCGCGTATCACGGGCGCGCGAGTTCCATTGTCGCGAGCGGAGCGGAGGTGCGGCGCCCCCACGGCCAGACCAAGCCGCCGGACCCGCCTCTGCCCGGGACGGGCTCCGCCGTGGCGAGTGCGCCTGCGCCGATCTTCGGACCGAGCCGCAGTTTTGACTATGAGCTTGAAGCGGCGTTTTTCATCGGGCCGGGCAACGCGCTGGGCGATCCGGTGCCGGTCGAGCGCGCGACGGAGCACATTTTTGGTCTGGTTTTGATGAATGACTGGAGCGCGCGAGACGTGCAGGCCTGGGAATATCAGCCGCTGGGTCCGTTCCTGGCGAAGAATTTTTGCACCAGCATCTCGCCGTGGGTCGTGACGCTCGATGCGCTCGAAGAGTTTCGAAAGCCGCTTCCGCCTCAGGATCCCGAGCCCTTGCCGTATTTGAGGGCCGGGCAAGATTTCACCTACGACATCCAACTCGAAGCTCGTCTGCAAACCGCTTCCATGGATTCGCCTCACGTCATCACGCGGACAAATTTTCAAAATCTCTACTGGAGCATCGCGCAGCAACTCGCGCATCACACGGTGAACGGTTGCAACCTTCAACCCGGTGATTTGCTGGCGAGCGGAACAATCAGCGGGCCTTCGGAGGGATCGCGCGGCTGCATGCTCGAGCTAACCTGGCGCGGCGCCAACCCCTTGACCCTGCCGAATGGCGAAACGCGGAAATGGCTGGAAGATGGCGATCTCCTGACGATCACGGGCTGGGCCCAGGGGGACGGATATCGGGTTGGCTTCGGCGAAGTGAGCGGGCGGGTGCTTCCGGCGTTATAGCTGTGGTTGTCATCCGGAGTCGCATAGACGGCACAATGACGGAACTGCCAACCCTTTCTGCGCTTTGGTGCCACAACTTCGCGCCTACCTCAACCATCCCCTGTCTTTGCTTTGCCTCGTTCTGTCCCATCAGAGCGTCAATAGCGGAACTCATAGTCGGCCCGCGATAAATTGCCGACGTGAGTCAGGCCTCCGGGCATGATCACGTAGCCGCGCAATTTTTTCTGGTCCCGTTTTGAGACAAAGATGCCGCCGTCGCGGGGGTAACCACCGGCGAAGGAACGTTGGACGATTTTTCGCGGCGCCCGATAGTAGTAGCCGTTGCCGTCCTCAGAATCGAGAACGTAACGCCCGACCGGGAAATGAAGCGTTCCCGGGGAAATTTTCGAACGAAGGTCGAGGTACGGCGGCACCGATGTCGTGCCCGCGGGATTTATGGAATGACGACGGTCGGTGCCGCCGCATCCAGTTAGGAGCGCCAAGAGCGCGAAGGTCATAGTTGCGCGCAGGGATGCGGCCATTACTTCCATCCGTGCAGGATGCCTCCGATAACCAAACCACCCACCGTTCCGATGATGAGAATCGGGGCGTAAGCCTTCGTGATCAATGCGCTGGGCACGCTCAGCACCAACCCGAAAACGACTCCGACGATCCAACCTGGCCAGGGCAACTCGACGCACCCGATCACCAGTCCGATTCCGAACCGACTGACAAACGCTGCCAGCAATGCCGTAGTCTTATCCGGAAATTGCATTGGGAGCATCAGAGCCACGGTGACCAGGCCAAAGATCAAACCGCTGAGCAATCCGCCAGTGAGATTTGCCATGTCGATGATTCCAGCGCGCCAAGGCCAAGCTCGTCAACCATAAAGCCCGGTAGCCTGGCAGTTTCATCCGCGTCGTAGTTGCGCTTCAGGAAAACGGCGATCATGCTCAAGCTTTCCATGATATCCACTACGAGAAGAAAATTCATCAAGCTCTCGGCTGCCGCCGGCGGAGCCTTAGGGTTGGGATTTCCGCTGAGCGTGCGCGCGGAAGAAAAGACCACGAAGCCGCTGCGTCTCCTGATTCTGGGTGGCACGGGGTTTACTGGCCCGTTTCAAGTCCGCTACGCGCTCGAACGCGGACATAAGGTCACCGTTTTCAATCGAGGTAAGACGCATCCGGGCGAATTGCCCAAGGAAGTCGAACAACTAATCGGAGATCGCAATGGCCAGCTCGATGCGCTGAAAGGCAGGAAATGGGATGTCGTCATCGACAACCCAACTTCGGTGCCCGTGTGGGTGCGCGACGCGGCCCAGATCCTCAAGGGCAATGTCGATCGATACGTCTTCATCTCCACGATTTCGGTTTACGCGGACAGCAGCAAGCCCGGCACGGACGAGAGCGCGCCGCTCGCGAAATACAACGGCGCGGACGCCATGAAAGAATCGCGCGAGAGCATCATCGCTTCGAAGTTTATGCTCTATGGACCGCTCAAGGCGCTCTCGGAACAAGAGGCGGAAAAGTGGTTTCCAAAACAGACGCTGATCATTCGGCCTGGATTGATTGTAGGACCGCGCGATGAGACCGACCGCTTCACCTATTGGCCGGTTCGCATCGATCGCGGTGGCGAAGTGCTGGCGCCGGGCGATCCAACCGATCCGGTGCAATTCATCGATGGACGCGATCTGGCCGAATGGACGATCCGGATGGTAGAGCGACGTGAGACCGGCACTTACAACGCCACCGGGCCGGAGAAAACGCTCGGGGTCGGCGCGATGCTTGAAGGAATCAAGGCGGCGAATAAATCGAGCGCGAACTTTACCTGGGTCAACGCCGATTTCCTCGAGACGCAGAAGGTCGCGCCCTGGTCGGACATCCCGGTGTGGGTACCACCGCGCGGCGAAGAAGGCGGGATGGGACGCATCAGCATCCAGCGCGCACTGGCGAAGGGTCTTACGTTCCGCCCTTTGGCTGAAACCGCGCGCGAGACGCTGGCGTGGTTCAAGGCGCAGCCGGCTGAGAGGCAGGCAAAGTTAAAGACCGGCTTGTCACCTGAACGCGAAGCCGAAGTGCTTGCCGCCTGGCATAAGCGGCCGGTGGATTCGCCCACTTAGTTTGATTACTGATACCTTGTTGCGAATGTCGCGATCGCCGGCGAGCTAACTTAGACTCAAACCCATGAAACACATCACTGGCATCGGTGGAATTTTCTTCAAGGCGAACGATCCGGAAAAGCTGGGCGAATGGTATCGGAAACACCTTGGCCTGGATGTGCAGGAATTCGGCGGGGTCATATTTCGAGAGAATGAGGCTCCAGTGGACGGCCCTCGGCGGGAGGCTCACACCGTTTGGTCGCCGTTTGCCGCCGATACCGGCTATTTCGCCCCGAGTGAAAAGCCATTCATGATCAACTTTCGAGTAATCGATCTCGATGCCTTACTGGCGCAACTTCGACGCGAAGGCGTGAAGGTGGATGAGCGGACGGAAAAATCGGAGTTTGGTTATTTCGGTTGGGCGATGGATCCGGAAGGAAATCGGATCGAACTGTGGCAGCCGCCGGAAATTCAAACTGCTTAGCAGACTATAGGCAGCAGTTGGGTGAAAGGAATGGGCGGTGAGGGTTTCGAACCCCCGACCTACTGGGTGTAAACCAGCCGCTCTACCACTGAGCTAACCGCCCGAGTCTGGCGCACTATATCCAAAGCAAAGCACGCGCGCCTGTATTTATTTGGATCGTTCTTCTACGCCGATCAAGTAACTATATTTTTCTGCCTTAAGTTACCGTAGTATTTCGCTTGCAGTTATTGTTCGCTGAGCTATCTAGGAGCCCATGGACTTGTCTCTAACAAAACTAACGGAAGCTCTTTCAATAAGGAACCAGATCAACGCGCTCGAAAGCAGGTTGTCCTCACTCTTTGGGGGTGGCAGCTCAACCGGTACCGGTTCCGGTACCTCGCGCAAAGGAGGCTCTCGCAAGCGCAGGCCGATGTCGGCTGCGACTCGCGCGAAGCTTGCGGCTGCGGCCAGGGCGCGGTGGGCTCAACGGAAGGGAACTGGCCCCGCCAAAGCGCCAGCTAAGAAAAAGGGCGGACTGACCGCCGCGGGCAGGAAGAAACTTTCTGACGCGATGAAGGCGAGATGGGCGGCGAGACGCAGGGCTGCCAAGAAATAGTCGCGGGCGACTCACTCTCCTAATTCTACTTTGCGACGCGAGCCTTCCCAGGCGGGGGGGCTCGCGTTTGCTTTGTCCGCGGTCGATTTCAAAGCGCTCCAGGAAAATGCCTGGAACAACCGGGAGCTGCACCTTTCATCCCGGCGATAACTCGGCTCGTCAGGTCTGGCCGATCCAGGTCCTGGGCCGGATATCGTCCCAGCGTTCGCGGATCGCTTCAAATTCACTCGGACTCAGCAGGCCGGCCTCGATCATTCGCGCGTTTTGCAGCCAGCGCTCCGGCTTGGCTGTGCCTACGATGGCCGTGTGGACGCCTGGAACGCTGAGCGTGAAGCGCAAGGCGTGCGCGACTGATTCCTCCAGCGGGCGTTGCCGAATGAAGTCGTAATGGAGTTTGCTCAACCGGTCCCAATAGACGTGATGATAAGACTCGATTGGTTTGTGCTGCTCCTTCCAGGCGGCGTTGGCAATCGGGCGTTTGGCGATGACGCCCATCTGCTTTTCGCGCGCCAGCGGCAGCGTCAGCTCGAGGGGTTCCTGGTCCGCGATATTGATTGAGGTTTGCAACGTATCGAAAGCTCCGCATTCCACCGCAAATTTTGCCGCGAGACTATCGCCACTGTATCCAAGGTAACGCGTGTAACCCTTCTCTCGCGCCATTTGCAGGGCCGCGATCACATCTCTTTTGCGCAGGACCGCTTCCGAGCAGCTGTGCAATTGAATCAAATCGAGACGATCCGTCTTTAAACGCCGCAAGCTGCGCTCGATGCTCTCGATCAGCGACGGCGTCGACCAATCTTCACTGCCGATTCCACGCGGGTGACCGCATTTTGTAAAAAGGTAAAACTCCTCCCGTCGATGGCCGGCTGTTTTTCCGATAAGCTCTTCACTGCCCTCGTAGCACTCGGCGGTGTCGATGACATTCAGCCCGGCATCGAGCGCGCTGTTCAACAAACGCGCGACGGTCTCTTCGGAGGCGCTTTCGTAGCCGATCTCGGAGCCGCCGAAGCCAAGCACGGAGACGTGCATGTCCGTCTTCCCGAGCTGCCGTTTTTCCATTTTTGAATTGTAGGGCGTTTCTGCGAAACGCCAATTGAGAACGGCGTCCGCCGCGGCGGGTGGCCTACCAGATCAACTGCGTCTTTCCCGATCCACGTTCGATGCGCCCAATCTGTTTCGCCTTGAGCCGACGCGCCACGTTCGCCGCATCTTTCGCCGCGACAATCGCCACCATGCCGATGCCCATGTTGAAAACTTGATGCATTTCCGTGCGATCGACCCGTCCCGCCCGTTGCAGCACTTCGAAGATGGCCGGCACCGGCCAGCCCTTCGTGTCGATCGCCGCATCGCAGTTCTTCGGCAAGACCCGCGGCAGGTTATCGATCAGTCCGCCGCCTGTAATATGAGCGAGGCCGTGAATCATCCCCGTGGGAATTTTCGCGAGCAGCGGCTGATAATTGTGGTGCACTCGAAGCAACTCGAGGCCTAACGAATGCTTGACCCCGGCGATCTTCGCCTCCGGCTTCAGCCGCATCTTCTCGAAAAAGATCTGACGCGCGAGAGAATAACCATTTGTGTGCAAACCGTTCGAGGGAAGGCCGAGGACCGCGTCGCCTGGTTTGATTTGGCTGCCATCGATCATTTTTGCCCGATCGACCACGCCGACGATGCAACCAGCGAGGTCGTACTCCCCTTTACGGTACATGCCGGGCATCTGGGCCGTTTCTCCTCCGATGAGCGCGCAACCCGCCTGACGACAGGCCCTGGCAAAGCCGGAAAGGAGTTGGTCGAAAACGCGCGGCTCCAGTTTTTCCGCGCCGATGTAATCGAGGAAAAAGAGGGGGCGCGCTCCCAAAACGGCGATGTCGTTCACGCAATGGTTCACCAGGTCGGCTCCGACGGTGTCGTGCCGGTCCAGCGCAAACGCGATCTTCAATTTCGTTCCGACGCCGTCCACGCTGGCGACGAGCACAGGCTCGCGCATGCCGGAGAAGTTCGGCGCAAAGAGGCCGCCGAAGCCCCCGATTTTGCCGAGAACTTCCGGGCCGTGCGTCCCTTGCACGCGGGCCTGAATGCGGCGCTTCACCAGGTTCCCGAGGTCCACGTCAACGCCGGCCAAAGCGTAAGCTTTTTTCTTCTTTGTCATGTCGAGCGAAGTCGAGACATCTCTTTCTTTGAATCAGAATAATCGTCGCACAGAAGACAAAGTAAGAGATGTCTCGACTTCGCTCGACATGACAAGAAGGCGACGCCTATTTTAGATCGGCGAACAACGGGTGCGCGGCCTCCGCGGCGAGAGCTTTTGATCGGCCTTCGCGTTTTTCCATGATGTACTTGTCGAGCTCGGGATCGACAGGGAGGGGATAGTTCCCCGTGAAACAGGCCAGGCAAAACTGGTTCACCGGCTTGCCGGTCGCGCGCACCATTCCTTCCACATCCAGGTAACCAAGGCTGTCTACTCCGAGGTATTTGCAGATTTCGTCCATCGGCATCTGGTTGGCGATGAGCTTTTCGGGATCGGGGAAATCGATCCCGTAATGACAGGCAAAGCGATGTGGCGGGCAACTCACCCGCATGTGGACTTCTTTCGCGCCCGCCTCACGCAAGTTCACCACGCGCGCGCGAGCGGTCGTGCCGCGCACAATCGAATCATCCACCACCACGACGCGTTTCCCTTCCACCGCCTCCTTGATCAGATTCAACTTCACCCGCACATCGAAATCGCGAATGAGCTGGCTGGGCTGGAGAAAGGTGCGCCCGATGTAGTGGTTGCGCACGAAAGCGTGTTCGTAAGGAATGTTCAGCTCATGCGCGAAACCGAGCGCGGCATAGTTTCCGGAATCCGGCACCGGGACGACGATGTCCGCGTCGACGGGGAATTTTCTGGCCAGCTCGCGGCCCATCTCCGTGCGGACCTTCGCGACGTTTATTCCGCCCATGATGCTGTCGGGCCGCGAGAAATAAACGTACTCGAACATGCAGAAAGCCTGTTGTTCCGGCGGGAATGGACGTTCGGACCGGACACCCTCTTCGCTAATGATGACGACTTCGCCCGGTTCCACCTCGCGAACGAATTCCGCGTGCACGAGATCGAACGCGCACGTTTCGGAGGCGAGGATGTAAGCGCCATCCAGTTTGCCGAGAACCAACGGCCGGAAACCGAACGGGTCGCGCACCCCGATAATTTCGCTTTCGCTCATTATAATAAGACTGAAAGCGCCTTCCAAACGCCGGAGCACACTCAGCGGGCTCCCGCCATTTTTCGACGGCTGCGCGAGAAGGTGCGGAATGATTTCGCTGTCGGCTGTCGTCTGGAAAATGGAACCTCGGCGCTCCAACTCATCGCGCAGGACGGCGGCGTTTATCAGGTTCCCGTTGTGGGCCACTGCGATCTGGCCGCGAAAACAATCGACCACGAAGGGCTGCGCGTTTTTCAAGGTGCTCGAGCCGGTCGTGGAATAGCGGGCATGTCCGAGCGCGCGCGTGCCCTTCAATCGCTCCAGCTCCTCCGCGCCAAACACCTGCGAGACCAGGCCCATGTCGCGATGAAGTTGAAAGGTGGAAGCCGGACCATTAGTGGTCACGATTCCGGCGCTTTCCTGCCCCCGATGCTGGAGCGCGAAGAGGCCGTAGTAAGTAAGCACCGCGGCGTTTGGATGGCCGAAGACCGCGAAGATCCCGCACTCGTGCTGCGGATACGGGTGCGATTCGGGCGTTCCAGCGTCCCCGGCGAAATCAGGAGGCATCGTGTCCGTACAATCCATCAAGCGAGCGTACGTTCAATCACTCGTTCGAGCGAGGACTCATCGCGCCGCGCGACAGATAAGCGCCTGTATCGTGGTCGCCCGTGGGACCGGACCGAAACGCGTTGGCGGCGAGATCCCGGTTGAATTTCTGTTCGGGTTTATTCATGCTCCAGCGTCGTCGAGAGATTAAAACAGAACGGAGAGCCCATGAGCAATGATTTCAACCCCGTCAAGGTCACCGAGGCCATCGTGACCGCCGGACAAAACTGCTGGCGGATCGGAAATTTTTACGTGACCGCGCAGCCAACCGAAGCGGGCCTGGCGGTAGCCAGCGGACTGGGAATTCAGTCCGTTATTTGCCTGAGGGACGCCACGGAGGCGGCCAATCCGCCCTATCCCCCTTTCGATCCCGACGAAGACACCACCCTCACGGGGTTGGGGATGAGCTTCGTCAACATTCCATTTCCCCATGGCATCCCGCAGGATCAATTCAATATCCGGGCTGGGGCGGTGCTGGCCGTCCTCAATCTACTTCCGCAACCGCTCCTGATGCATTGTTCCAGCGCCGATCGCGCCTCGGCGCTCTGGGCGGTTCATCTCATCGCCAACTGCGGCCTGACCGCCGCCGACGCCATCAAATACGCCACGATAAGCGGCCTGGCGGTGTTCACTTCCTACGTGCAAAACTACTCGCCGGGCTCGTGATGATCTGCGCCATTTGATTGCATCACTCCGCGGCGAGCGAACGTTCGATGGCGCAATACCAGTCGTCGTGCAACTCGCCGATCGGCCAGCGGAGCGATTCCTGGCCGGCTGTAACGGAAAGGAAATTACCGGCGACCACGCCGATCCGCGTGGCCGGCACGCCCGATTTGCGGAGCAGATCGAGCGCGGCGGAGGCGTCGTTTTCCCCGACCGAGATCAAAATGCGCGATTGGGATTCGTTGAAGAGAATTGTCGCGACGGGATTACGGCCCTCGCCGGCCCGGCCCGCGGGGCCGTGGCTGCCTTCGCTCAGATCGATTTCGGCGCCGAGAAGGCCGCTCGGATTAAAACATGACTCGGCCAGGGCGACGGCGAGCCCGCCCTCGGAACAGTCATGCGCGCTCTTGAGCAAACCCGCGCGGATCAACTCGCGCACGGATTTTTGCACGGCCAGTTCCCGCGCAAGGTCGAGCCGGGGCGGCTGGCCTTCTTTGCGGCCATGACAGACTTTTAGAAAATGGGTCGCGCCCATCTCGTCGCCTATTTGGCCAACCAGGATGATCACATCACCGGCGTTTTTGAAAAACTGCGTGGTGATGTGCCGTTCGTCTTCGATCAGGCCGACCATTGCCACCGTCGGCGTTGGATCGACGACTCCGACAGGGCTTTCATTATAAAGAGAGACATTTCCGCCCACGACCGGCGTGCCAAAGGCTCGGCACGCTTCGGACAACCCTTCCACCGCCTCGCGCAACTGCCAGAAATTCTCCGGCTTGTAGGGATTACCGAAATTCAAATTGTCCGTCACGGCGAGGGGAATCGCGCCGGAGCAGGTCAAATTTCGCGCCGCTTCCGCCACCGCGATCCGGCCACCTTCGCGGGGATCGAGCCGGCAATAGAGCGAATTGCAGTCCGTGGTAGCGGCCAGGATCTTGTTCGCCTCGCGAATGCGAAAAACCGCGGCATCGGACCCGGGCGTTACCACGGTGCCCGTGCGCACCATATGATCGTATTGACGATAGACCCAATTCTTTGAAGCAATCGTTGGATCGCGCAGCAATTGTCGCAGCGCTTCGTGATTATCGATCGCGGGAACGCTCGCCAAGTCGATCGGCGGGGCTGGCGGCGGCGCAGCCGCTTCGCGGGAATAAAGGGGCGCTTCATCGGCCAGTGGCTTAGCCGGAATTTCCGCGGCGAGGATTCCGTTGTTGCGCACGCGCATCATGCCGTCATCGGTGACCAGGCCGATCTCGGCGCAGGGCACGTCCCATTTTTCGAAGACTTTCCGCACTACGTCTTCGCGCCCGCGCCTGGCGATGATGAGCATTCTTTCCTGCGATTCGCTGAGCAAAATCTCATACGGCGTCATGCCAGGTTCGCGTTTGGGGACCTTGGCGAGATCGATCTCGACGCCAGTGCCGCCGCGACTCGCCGTTTCACAAGTGGAGCAGGTGAGTCCGGCGGCGCCCATATCCTGGATGCCCGCGACCGCGTCGGTCGCCAGCAACTCCAGGCACGCTTCCAGCAGGAGCTTCTCCTTGAACGGATCGCCGACTTGCACGGCTGGCCGATCTTCGCGGGATTCTTCCGTGAGCTCGCGGGAAGCGAAGGCGGCCCCGGCCAGACCGTCCCGGCCGGTTTCCGCTCCGACGTAGAAGACCGGATTGCCGATGCCCGTGGCGGCGCCGCGGGCGACTTGTTCGTGCCGCAAGACGCCGAGACAAAAAACGTTTACGAGCGGATTTCCCTCGAAACTCTCATCAAAGTAGATTTCTCCGCCAATGGTCGGAACGCCGATGCAGTTCCCGTAATGCGCAATGCCCGAAACGACGCCGGTAAATAACCGGCGGTTGCTCTTGACCTGATCTTTCCGGTATCTCGCCGCGGCGAGTTTCCGATCCGCCTGAGGCGGATCGGTGATCGGGCCAAAGCGCAACGAATTCAAAAGAAACTCCGGCCGCGCGCCCATGGTAAAAATATCCCGAATGATTCCGCCGACCCCGGTGGCCGCGCCTTGGAAAGGCTCGATCGCGCTGGGATGATTGTGACTCTCGATCTTAAATGCCACCGCCCAGCCGTCGCCGATATCCACCACGCCGGCGTTCTCTTCGCCGGCTTTGACGAGAATGTTTGGCCCGGTCGTCGGAAATTTTTTAAGCTCGCGCCGGGAATTCTTATAGGAGCAGTGCTCGCTCCACATCACCGAAAAAATGCCCAGCTCGGTAAAATTCGGCTCGCGCCTGAGAATCTTCTGGATTCGCTCGAATTCTTCCGGCGTCAGACCGTGTTTCGCGACGAGCTCAGGTGTGACGGCGGGATCGGCAGTGGCAGGCATCTGCTGCGCACGTTAGCCGATGTGATCAGCCGCTCAACTCACGAAACTTTTTCCGGGACAATCGTGGGATTTTTTTCGGCTCGGGAATGAACGGAACAGCTGCGCAATCAGTCCAAGAGCCCATGAAGCAACCAATCTTGATTCTCGCTTTCGCCCTTCTGTCCCCTTTGGCTTTCGCCCAGACGAACCCAACCGAAGAGGAAAATCCGGCCACGCAACCTGTGCCGGAGAAAGTCGAAACCGCCGCGGCGGCTTCCGCGCAGTCGAGCCCAACCGAAGAGGAAAACCCCGTCACGGAGCCCAGCCCGAAGAAAGCCGAAGCGACGGCGACAGCTAGCGGAACCGTCTTGGCATTCGCGGCGGGCGAAATGCTCGTCTTGAAAACGACGGCGGACGATCCAATGGCCTTCGTGCTCGGCCAGACGGCCTATCAGGATAAAGCGGGAAATGAAATCGCGTCCGCCACGGTCAAAGAGGGGACCCAGGTGCAGGTGACATACGACCTGAATGGGGAACAGATGGTCGTAAGCCGTATCGTCGTCTCCGAGTAAGCGGATTTGCGACCAGATCCAGGCGGGGTCCTGGACATGCGGCAGGCGGCGACAAGCGCTTGGCTTGGCGAAGGTAAGGGCCGTCCGCCTTCACCTTGGAAATAAGCCCAATCCGCGGGCTGCGATCGGCGGAGTTTGTCATTGTCGAGCACCCTGACGGCGATTACCCTGTCGACAACTCCGAAGCCACTCCGCTTCGGTCGACCCTAGGAGCTTAAGACCATGACTACCGCGACTGCCGAACCTCAAGCAACTGGAACGCAGCTTAGCCAGCTCGAGCAGCTGAAGAAATTCACGATCGTGGTGGCTGATACGGGCGATTTCCAAAGCATCAAGGAATTCAAACCGCGGGATGCGACCACCAATCCAAGCCTGATCTACGCGGCGACGCAGAAGGAACAATATTTCCATCTGCTCGACGAAGTTCTGGCGGAGCGAAAGAATTCGGGTTTATCCGGAGCGGCGCAGATCGAGGACATAATCGATCATCTGCTGGTCAAATTCGGCTGTGAGATTTTGGAGATTGTTCCCGGACGCGTCTCGACTGAAACCGACGCGCGCCTCTCGTTCGATACCGAAGGCTCGATCAATAAGGGGCGGCAGCTCATCAAGCTTTATGAGGAAAAGGGGATCGATCGGCAGCGGGTCCTGATCAAAATCGCCTCGACCTGGGAGGGGATTAAAGCGGGCGAAGTCCTGGAGAAAGAGGGAATCAATTGCAATCTCACGCTGATGTTTTCCCTGCCCCAGGCCGTTCTGTGCGCGGAGGCCGGCATCGAACTCATCTCGCCCTTCGTCGGCCGGATTTACGATTGGTACAAGGCGGCGAACAAGCGGGAGTATGCCGGCGCGGAAGATCCCGGCGTCCAATCCGTCCAGGAGATTTACACCTATTACAAGAAGTTCGGATACAAGACCGAAGTGATGGGGGCCAGCTTCCGCAACGTGGGCCAGATGCTGGAACTGGCGGGTTGCGATCTGCTCACGATCAGCCCGGATCTGCTGGAAAAACTGGCCGCCTCCTCCGAGCCGGTGGAGCGCAAACTCGATCCGGAGAAAGCGAAAAACGCCAATGTCGAGCGGCTCGAGCTCGACGAGAAAAAATTCCGGTATTTGTTCAACGACAATGCGATGGCGACCGAGAAAACTTCCGAAGGCATCCGCAAATTTGCCGCGGATATCGTGAAGCTGGAGAAATTTATCTCAGGCAAGACCGGGTAGGCAATCTTCCTCTTCCGCTCCCTCTTCCTCTTTTTCGCCGAAACCAAGACTGAGATGCAGAGGAAGAGGTAGCGGAAGATTGGGATGTTCAACGTCGTCCTGATTGAGCCGGAGATTCCTCCGAACACGGGCAACATCGGCCGCCTTTGTCTCGCGACCGGCTCCACCTTGCACTTAGTGAAGCCGCTCGGATTCTCGACCGGCGATCGCGAACTGAAGAGGGCGGGACTCGACTACTGGAAAGAAGTAGACGTGCGGCTCTGGGATTCTTTCGCGGACTGGCAGGGAACGCTCGGCGCCGGCGCCCGCACATTTTTTCTCACGACGAAATCGGAACGCGCCTATTGCGACGTTCGATTTCGACCTGGTGATTTTCTCGTCTTCGGGCGTGAGACGAAGGGACTGCCCGAGGCCTTGCTGGCGGCCCATCCCGACAAACTGCTCACGATCCCCATGCAGGGCACGCGGAGCCTGAATCTCGCCACCGCGGTGGCGATTGTCCTGTTCGAAGCCGTGCGCCAACAGCGGTAGCGGCCGGACCGCCCTACAACCGCAGCAACAGCCGGCTTCGTATCTTAATAATGAGTTGAATAAACAAACGGGGCTGCCTGTCCAATGCTCCAAGGACAAACTATGAAAATCTTCACTCTCTTAACATTTTGTTTCACCATCGCGTTTGCGCCCGTGGCCAGCGCGGCGAAGCAGGACGAGGTAAAAGCGCCGAAAAGCCGATCTCAGTCGGCGCCGAAAAACATCCAGAAGGTGGGCCCGAAAGTGTCTGCCCCGCGCCATGTTCCGCAAGGACCGAAGATTCAGCGAAATCTTCCACCGCGGTCCGTGAGCCCGCGAGTCCACAATCCGCAAGGACCGAAGATCCAGCGAAATCTTCCTCCGACGCCCGTGAGCCCGCGAATACACAACACGCAGCCGAAGGTAAGACCGCCGGTCACCACGGTTCAACCCAATCCCAAAATCCAACGCCAGGATACGCAAGACCAACCTCGGATTCGCCGAAACCCGACGGTGACCCAGGTTCCGCGGGTCAACCCCAATGTCCAACCAGAGGCTGACAGAAGGTCGCGGCAGAGGAACGATCAAGTTAATGAAAACTGGCGCCGCCGGAACTCCAACGATAACAGTTGGCAAAACGCGCGCCGGCGTCACCATCGCCAGCATCGCCACCGCGACTGGTGGAGGAGCCACTACACCAGGTTCGCGCTCTTCGGCACCGGTTATTATTTCTGGGACCAAGGCTATTGGTACCCGGCCTACGGCTACGATCCTGCCTATAACACCTACTCCTATGAAGAGCCGATCTATGGTTATGGTGATCTAGAGCCCGCGCAGGTAATCGCAAATGTGCAGACCGAGCTCCAGAGGCTGGGCTATTACCGCTACGCGGTGGACGGTTTGATGGGACCGGCGACGCGAGCGGCGATTTCGGCTTTCCAGCGCGACAACGGCCTGGCGATCACCTCCGCTATTGATGAGCCGACGCTTCAGACGCTCGGGTTGGCTTAAGAATCCCTTCTCGTCCAGAAGCCGCACGATGGGTAACCGTCGTGCGGCTTTTTTTCTGCCCGGCGCATTGCGCGGGTTGTCGATTCAGCCAATGCTGATGCCCGGATGACTCAACCGCAACTCGTGGCCAATGATCTGCGCCGATCTTTTCGGATCGGTTCACGCCGAATTGAGGTGCTGCGAGGAATTTCCTTGGCGGTCGAGCAAGGCGAAGCGGTCTTTCTATGCGGCGCTTCGGGCGCGGGCAAGACGACGCTGCTTTACACCCTGGCCGGATTGGAGCGCCCGGAATCGGGCACAGTGGAATTCGAGGGCCGCCGTCTCTACACCGGGAGCGCTTCGTCACAAGCCGAGGTGCGGAATCGAAAAATGGGATTCGTTTTCCAGGGATATTTCTTGCTGCCGGAATTGACCGCGCTCGAAAACGTCATGCTGCCGGGCATGATCAGCGGCAAAGGGAAGCGGACCGCGGCGGAAGCCAGTTTGCGCGACGTGGGCCTGGCCGAGCGGCTGCACCATTTGCCGGCGGAGCTGTCCGGCGGGGAGCAACAGCGTGTGGCCATCGCGCGCGCCCTGACGAATAATCCCGACATCATTTTCGCGGATGAACCAACGGGCAACCTGGATTCGAAGACGGGTGACGTCATTATCGACTTGCTGCTTCAACTGGCCCGGAGCCGGCAGAAAACGTTGCTGGTGGTGACCCACGACTCGGGCCTCGCGCGGCGCGGCGATCGGACGCTCCGAATCGTGGATGGTTTGCTGGAATAGCTCCGGGCTGGACGAAAGTCTTGCGCGGGAGATATTCCTTCATGAACCGGAAGGCGGTGGCGGGCCTGGTCGCGATGATTTCCGTCGGTGCGGCGGGATTTCTGATCAGTCAGGAAACTACATGGCACGAGCGCGGGAATACGACGCAAGCGTCTACGTCGCAGTTGTCGGCCATGTTGGACCGGCAACTCCGCGGCCGGGGAATCTCCGATCCGCGGACGCTGCGAGCCATGGCTTCCGTTGCGCGTGAAAAATTTGTCCCGCCCGAGCTTCGCGCCCGCGCCTATGACGATCGGCCGCTTCCCATTGGTTACGGCCAAACCATTTCGCAACCCTACATCGTGGCGTTGATGACGGAGCAAATTCGACCGAAGCCGGGCCAACGGGTGCTCGAGATCGGCACCGGCTCGGGTTATCAGGCGGCCGTGCTTTCGGAACTGGTGGCGGAAGTGTACAGCATCGAGATCGTCCGTCCGCTGGCGCAGCGTGCCGAAGGGCTGTTGCGGGAGCTGGGCTACAAGAATGTGCACGTCAAAGCCGGCGATGGATACAAGGGCTGGCCGGAGCACGCGCCCTTTGATGCGATCATCGTCACGGCCGCCCCTGATCATGTGCCGAAGCCGCTCATCGAACAGCTGAGAGAAGGCGGGCGCATGATCATTCCTGTCGGGGAAAGCCGTGCGCAAAATCTGTATTTGCTCGAGAAACGGGACGGCCTGGTGAAGCAAACAGCGGTCATCCCGGTAAAGTTTGTTCCATTCACGCGCGATCCCTAAACGGGATGTTGAAGGGTTGAAGGGTTGAAGGGTTACAGCGAGGAGAACGCTTCAACGCTCCAACGGCATCCACCCATTTGTCGCTTGAATTGCCTGCTGAACCACCGAACGTTTTTCTGTGCTTACAAAAACTTCCACCACTGGCGTTGGCGCAACTGTTCTCGACGAACCGAAACGGAGCGGCGCAATTCCCCAGGCCGCGATCAAGCCCGCGAGCGAAACCAATTCGAACTCGTCGACTCCGGCGGCGAAGGAACTGACCATTTACCTCGATGGAAAATTTGTACCGGAAGCGGATGCGAAAGTCTCCGTCTTCGATCACGGCCTTCTCTATGGCGACGGGATTTTTGAAGGAATCCGCTTTTATAACGGGCGCGTTTTCAAGCTGGAGGAACACCTCGAGCGCCTGTGGGATTCGGCCCGCTCGATTTGCCTGGAGATCCCGATGGGACGCGGTGAGATGACGGAAGCGCTCCTGGAAACGATCCGGCGGAATGGTTTACGGGAAGGTTACATTCGGCTCGTGGTCACGCGCGGTGTCGGCAATCTGGGTCTGAACCCCGCGCAGTGTAAGCATCCGAGCGTCTTTATTATCGCGACGACCATCGCGCTCTATCCGAAAGAGGTTTACGAAAGTGGCCTGACGGTGGTGACCTGCGCCACACGACGGACAGGCGCAGCCGCGTTGAATCCGGCGGTAAAGTCACTCAACTATCTCAATAACGTCATGGCGCGGATCGAGGCTAATCTCGCCAACGCGGACGAGGCGCTGATGTTGAACGAGGCGGGCAACGTGGCCGAGTGCACGGCCGACAACGTCTTCATCATCAAGCGCGGCCGGATCTTCACGCCGCCGATTGCCGCCGGGGCGTTGCGCGGCATTACGCGTTCGGTTGTTTTCGATATCGCGATGGAGCTCGGGTTGGAAATCACGGAAACCGACATCACGCGCCACGATGTGTTCGTCGCGGATGAGTGTTTCCTCACCGGGACCGCGGCCGAATTGATTCCAGTGATCAAGGCTGATGGACGGCCGATCGGGGACGGCAAGCCCGGTCCCATCACCGCGAAAATGATCGGCCGCTTCCGTGAACTAACCCGCGAAACCGGCACTCCCATTTTTGCCTGACCCTGGTGGATGCGCGCTCGGCGCAGAAGGTGCTCCCATGTCCGGAGTTGAATGTTTCCGGCAATTCGAGGTCTAATCTACAGCGATGTTGTGCGACGTTTGCAAATGCAATGATGCGACAGTTTTCCTGACGCAAATCCTCGAAGGCAAGATGCAGAAGGTGAATCTTTGCGACGCCTGTTCGAAGGAGAAGGGTGTTCAGGATCCGACCGGCTTTGCCCTGGCGGATTTACTTCTCGGCATTGGCGCCGCGGAGGAAATCGAGAAGGGGGCGCCGTCGCAAAAGTGCCCGGTCTGCGGTTTTACCCAGACGGATTTCAAGAAAACCGGCCGGCTTGGGTGCAGCGTGTGTTACGTTACTTTTGCCGAAGGTCTGGGCAGTCTGCTCAAGGCGATGCACAAGGGCACCGAACACGTGGGCAAACTTCCTCAGCGCGCTTCTCGCGAAATCGAACTGGGCGATCGCATGCGCGCCTTAAACGAGGACCTGGAAAAAGCGGTCGCGGACGAGAATTACGAAAATGCCGCGGCCTTGCGCGATCAGATCAAGCAGCTCGAACACGAAAAGACTTAACGGATGAAATTCTCCAACGTAATGGCCACGGGCGGCGAATGGCTGCGCGGCGAAGGGCCCCACCACCAGATCGTGATCAGCAGCCGCGTCCGGCTGGCGCGAAATCTTCGGCAACGGGCCTTTCCCGGCTGGGCGAAGAAAGCCGAGCGCACGCAGATTCTCGAGCTGATCAAGCCGCGCGTCGAAGAGTTGCCGGAAATGCAGGACTCGTTCTCGGAATTGTTGCAGGATCTTTCGGCGCTGGAAAAACAAGTCCTGGTCGAACGCCATCTGATCAGCCGCGAGCATGCGGCGAAAAGTGTGGGCAGCGCGGTCATCATGAATCGCCGCCAGACGTTGAGTATCATGGTGAACGAGGAAGACCACCTGAGGATGCAATCGATTCGCTCCGGGCTGCAGCTCAAGAGCGCGTTCAAGCTCGTCGACAAAGTAGACAGCACGCTGGAGTCGAAGCTGGATTTCGCCTACGATACGCGGCTCGGCTATCTGACCGCTTGCCCGACCAACGTCGGCACCGGGATGCGGGCTTCCTCCATGCTTCATCTTCCGGGCCTGGTCCTGAGCGAGATGATCAATCAGGTCATCCAAGCGGTAAACAAGATCGGCCTCGCCGTCCGCGGCCTCTACGGAGAAGGGACCGAAGCGATGGGGAACCTTTTTCAAATCTCGAATCAGACCACCCTCGGGGAGAAGGAAGAGGAAATCATCAATCGCCTGAGCAAGGTGATCGAGACGATCATCGAGAAGGAACACGACGCGCGGCAGATGTTGATCCAGAAAAAGTCGAATACGCTTTGGGACCAGATCGGGCGCGCTTATGGGGTCCTGACTTTCGCGCACGCGATGACTTCAAAGGAAGCGCTCAATCTTCTCTCGATCATCAAACTCGGCGTCGATCTCGGCGCCTTCCCCGAAGATCGCCGTCTGCCCATCGACGAGCTCTTCATCGATACGCAGCCCGCGCACCTGCAAAAGAGCTCCCAGCAAAAGCTGAATGCGGAGGAGCGCGACCATTTGCGCGCGCAAATTATCCGCGAGCGTTTGCGAGTGTTCCCCAAGCCTGATATTAGTAAAGTGGCACGGGAATCGGAGAACGGATCGAGTCCCGAGCCGCAAAACAATGAATAATTTTACGCCGCGAGCCCAGCAGGTCCTGGCTCTCGCCCGCAAGGAAGCGGACCGCTTCAACCATAATTACGTCGGGACCGAGCATTTGTTGCTGGGTCTGATCAAGCTAGGGCAGGGTGTGGCCGTCAACGTCCTGCAGAAGATGGGGCTCGACCTCGAGACGGTGCGGATGGAAGTCGAGAAGCAGGTTGGGTCCGGGCCGGAAACCAAAATGGTCGGCAACATCCCGTACACGCCGCGGGTGAAAAAAGTTCTCGCGCTCGCGGGGAAGGAAGCGAAGGCGCTCAATCATTCCTACGTCGGCACGGAGCACATTTTGCTTGGGCTGCTCCGGGAAGGTGAAGGCGTGGCGGCGCGAGTGCTGAAAAGTCTCGAGGTGGATATCGAACGCACGCGCAACGAGATCCTGAAAGAGCTCGATCCCAATTTCACCCCGCCTGAATCCGAACAGGAAAGTGGGGAGCCCTCCTCCAAGAAGGATGTAAAAACCCCGGCGCTGCGGGCCTTTGGCCGGGACCTGACGGAATTAGCGAAGAAGAATGAGCTCGATCCTGTCATCGGCCGGCACAACGAAATAGAGCGCGTCATTCAGGTGCTTTGCCGGAGGACGAAGAACAACCCCGTTCTGCTCGGCGAAGCGGGTGTCGGGAAAACCGCGATTGCGGAAGGCCTGGCCCAGGAAATCGCCAGCGGCAATGTGCCGGAACTATTGCGCGACAAGAAAGTGATCACTCTCGATCTGGCCCTGATGGTCGCCGGAACGAAATATCGCGGCCAGTTCGAAGAGCGAATCAAAGCGGTCATGGACGAAATTCGCCGCTCCAAGAATGTCATCCTGTTTATCGACGAGCTGCATACGATCGTCGGCGCCGGGTCGGCGGAGGGGGCGATGGACGCCTCGAACATCATCAAGCCGGCTTTGAGCCGCGGCGAGCTGCAATGCATCGGCGCGACTACGCTGAACGAATATCGCAAATATATTGAGAAGGACGCCGCCTTGGAGCGCCGTTTTCAAACGGTCAAGGTCGACGCGCCGACGGTGGAGGAAACGATCCTGATTCTCAAGGGATTGCGCCCGAAATACGAAGCGCACCACAAGGCAAAATTGACGGACGAAGCGCTCGAGACCGCCGTGAAATTTTCCGAGCGTTACATCACGGGCCGCTTTCTCCCGGACAAGGCGATTGATGTCATGGATGAAGCCGGCGCGCGCGCCCGGATCAACGCGATGACGCGGCCGCCGGACGTGAAGGAAATCGAAAAGGAAATCGAAGAGATTCGCGTCGAAAAGGAAGCCGCGATCAAGGCGCAGGATTTCGAAAAAGCCGCCGCGCTCCGCGACAAGGAAAAGCAAACGAAGGAAAAGCTCGACAGCATTCTAGCCCGCTGGCGCGAGGAACGGGAGGAAAAGGAAGTTCTCGTGACCGCGGACGACATGATGCACATCATCTCGAAAGTGACCGGCGTGCCTCTCCAGCGAATGGAGCAGAAGGAAACGCAGAAACTGCTCGCGATGGAAGCCGAATTGAGGCAGCGCGTGATCGGCCAGGACGAGGCCGTTACCGCAATCAGCAAGGCCTTGCGGCGGTCGCGCGCCGACTTGAAAGATCCAAAGCGGCCGATCGGCTCGTTTGTCTTTTTGGGGCCTACCGGCGTCGGCAAGACGTTTCTCGCTCGCACCCTCGCGGAGTTCATGTTTGGCGATGCCGATGCCCTGATCCAGATCGACATGTCGGAGTACATGGAAAAGTTCACCGCGTCGCGGTTGATCGGTTCGCCGCCCGGCTATGTCGGTTACGAGGAGGGCGGGCAGCTTTCCGAAGCGGTCCGGCGCCGGCCCTACTCGGTGGTGCTTTTCGATGAGATCGAGAAAGCGCATCCCGATGTGATGCACTTGCTTCTCCAGATTTTGGAAGACGGCAAGGTGACTGACTCGTTAGGCCGGAAGATCGACTTCCGAAATACGATCATTATCATGACCTCCAACGTCGGCGCCGATCTGATCAGGCGTCAGACGACGATGGGATTCGGGGCGCCGAAGGACACGCAGGATTACGACACCATGCGGGATAAGATTCTCGAGGAAACCAAGCGCGTCTTTAAGCCGGAGTTCCTGAATCGCCTGGATGAAATCATCGTTTTCCGCACCCTGAGCAAGCCCGACCTGCTTCAAATCGTCGACCTGGAAGTCGACAAGGTGAAGCGCCGGTTGAGGCTGAAAGAAATCGAAATCGTCCTCGACGAGCCCGCGCATGAGTTCGTGATCAACAAGGGGTACGACCCAACCTATGGCGCGCGGCCGATGCGCCGCGCGGTCGAGCGTTATCTGGAAGATCCGCTCGCGGAAGAGTTGCTCAAGGGAACGGTGAAAGCCGGCGACATCGTCGAAGTGACGGTCGCGGGCGACGACAAGCTGGCGTTCCAGGTGGCGGAGCCGCAGGGGACGGCGGCAAGCGCGAGCTGAGCTCGCACTTGGTGAATGGTGATCAGTGACTGGTGAATAGGTGATTCGCCGTCGCTGCTTCTTTCTCCATTCACTTATCACTGATCACCATTCACTAGTCATCATCACGCCCGCGGATGCGCATCGGCATACGCCTTTTTTAACCGCTCGACGGTAACGTGGGTGTAAATCTGCGTAGTGGAAAGGCTGGCGTGGCCGAGCAACGCCTGCACGCTGCGCAAGTCGGCGCCGCTATCGAGCAGGTGGGTGGCGAAACTGTGCCGCAGCTTGTGTGGACTGAGCGCGATCGGGATCGAGGTGTGACGCAAATAGCGTTTCAGGATGAGCCAGATCGAGCGTGGCGAAATCCGGCGGCGCGACTTGTTGATGAAAAGCGGACCGGTTTGAATGTTGGCCGCCGATCGATATCGGGAGACGGCCTCCAGGGCAGGCGCGCCGACGGGGCAAACCCGCTCCTTTCGCCCTTTGCCCAGGACCCTCACCGACTCGGTGTAAATATCCAAATCGGCCACGCTCAGGGAGGCAAGTTCACTCAAGCGCAAACCGCTGCTGTAAAAAAGCTCGAGAATCGCGGTGTCGCGCTCCGGCATCCACACCGGCGCGGCGCGCTGCTTCGGGGCGCGGAGAGGCGCGGTGAGCAACTCGTCGATCTGCTGGCGAGTTAGAACAAGAGGCAGTTTTTTTTCCGGCTTCGGAAGTTGAAGTTCGCGCACCGGATCTTTCCGGAGATTCTTTCGTTCGACCAGAAAGCGGTAGAAGGTGCGGAAGGCGGAAAATTGCAGCCGGATATAGGATCGAGCCTGATTTTTTTTCATCAGCTCGAAGAGATAATCGCGAAAATCATCCGCGTGGCAGGCGCGCCAGGAGCGGACATTTTTTTGGGCCCGGAAATCCGATAACGCCTGCCGATAGGCGATCAGCGTGCGCGGGGAGACGTTTCGCTCCACCTCGAGATGGCGCAAAAAATCCTCCGCGAGGGGGTCACGGGAGGTGCGCGCGGACACAGCGGCTACTCGGGCTTTTCTATGGTAGTGCGCTTGAGCGCGGCGCGGGCCCGGTCGTTATACTGGCTCTTGAAAATGGGCGGCGGATTCATCGAGACCAGTTCGTATCGCTGGAGGATGAATTCGGGATAAAAACCGTTACTCCCCGCGTCGTAAACCGTGTCGCCGCTAAAACGCCCGTAGATTTTGTATTCGTAATTGTTATCGAAGCCGAAGTTCAGCTGCTCACGGTCGGGCGTCAGTTTCTCCTTTTCGTTGAAGACAACCAGCTGGGCGGTGCTCCAGGGCTGACCAGGCTTGCGCAGGTAACCCCAGAATTTGAACTGCGGGATTCGGAAATAACGGCGGCCGATGAAGTAATCGCCGGGCGGCTCCGCCTGAATTCTTTGCGCGGCGGCGGCGCGGGATTGTTGGATTCCCTGGGGCATGGGGCTCCCGCAGCCGGCGAGAAAGATGGCGGCGAGAAAAACGTGGGCGGTGAAAGCGAAGCGAAGCGCGCGATGGGTCATGGACAGGTTTCCTTTATCGCAGAGCGGTCTCGCGCGCAATCGCATCTGTGGCGGATTCAGGTTTTGCTTCGCGCCAGGGTTGCTTCTACCCTACAGGCCGTGTTCGCACCCGTCTATCCGATCGCGGCTGGAACTGCAGGTTGCCGGCGCCAGCCGGCCGCCAAACAGCCATGATCTTTCCCCGCCTTTTCACGGCTCTTGGCTCTCCCGTGGTGTCGTTTTTCACCCATGTCGGCGAGGTCGTGCTCCTGGCGAGCGAAACGTTCACGTCGGTGGTCGCGCATAAAATTCGCTGGCGTTTGTTTCTCCAGCAGATCGTTGAAATCGGCCTGCGCTCCCAGCTTGTCGTTGTGATTACGGGGGCGTTCACCGGCGCGGTTTTCGCGGCGCAGACGTTTTTCCAGTTCAACAAGCTCGGCATGGGATCGGCCGTGGGCGCGGTGGTTTCGGTTTCGATTTGCCGCGAACTCGGGCCGGTCCTCACGGCCCTGATGGTGACCGGGCGGGTGGGCGCTTCGATGTCGGCCGAGATTGGAACGATGAAGGTGACCGAACAGATCGACGCGCTCCGTGCGCTCGCGGTCCATCCGATCGATTATCTCGTCGTCCCGCGCACGCTGGCGATGATGCTTTCGATGCCGCTCCTGGTGGCGGAGTGCATTGGGGTGGGGATCGTCGCTGGATATTTTGTCGCGATTTTTCTGCTGGATGTGAATGGAACCTACTACGTGGCAAACATGGTCCGGTGGACGCAGATGCGGGACATTGTCATGGCCTTGTCGAAGGCGTTTTGCTTCGCGCTCCTGATCGTTTTTATCAGTTGCCACAAAGGCCTAACGAGCCGTGAAGGCGCCGTCGGAGTGGGACGAGCCACAACCGAAGCGGTGGTCGATGCGTCGCTCGCGGTCTTGATTTTCAATTTCTTTCTCACCATGGCGCTCAACATCATCTTTCCCGCCGGGTATCAGTAGGCGCGCGGTTTCGCCCTGACATTTTGGCCAAGTCGTGCGAAATGCTTCTTCAGCCGAACGGAATTTAGCCGTTGGGCAACAGGCAACGGATTCGTGGCCGACGCAAAGATAGACTCCCTTATGAAAAAAAAGCGCCCTTCTCAAAGCGGCTTCTTCAATCCGCGTGTGCTGTTCGGTTTTGTTCTTGGCTCGATCGGGGTTCTCCTGGTCCTGCTTGGGTTCAGCATGTCTTCCGGGGCCTCGGCCCTGGCCCAGGAACCAAAGCAAAAGCAAGAGCGCGGTGATGCGTCGCAGCGCGTTCTGCGCGGGAAGATTGCGCCGGAGGTCCTGGCCGAGACCGCTGACGGCAAGATTGCTTCGGTGGTTATCCTTCTCGCCGACCAGGCCGACGTCAGCGCGGCCTATCGAATGCAGGACCATGACGCCCGCGGATGGTTCGTCTACAACGCCCTGACCCAGCATGCGGCTCGCACCCAGGCCAATCTCCAGGCTTTTCTCACGGCCCAAGGCGTTAGCTACCAATCATTTTGGGCGGCCAATATGATTGTCGCGAGTGCCGGCCGTTCTCTGGTCGAGTCGCTCGCCGCGCGGGCTGACGTGGCGCGCATTGATTCCAACCGGGCGACACGGTGGATCGAAGATCCTGAGGTCGCTAATTCTGGCGTCACCCCGACCAGCCCTGATACGCCAAACGGGGCCGAATGGGGCCTGCTGAACGTGAGAGCTCCCCAGGTCTGGTCCATGGGGTTCACCGGCCAGGGCATGGTTATTGGCAACCTGGATACCGGCACCCGTTGGAGCCACAACGCGCTCAAGCCCAAGTACCGCGGCTGGGATGGCGTTACGGCCGATCACAACTTCAACTGGCACGACGCGATTCACTCCGGCGGTGGCGCCTGCGGCCCGGATACAGTCGCGCCTTGCGATGACCACGGCCACGGCACGCACACCGCGGGCACCACCGTGGGCGACGATGGCGGCAGCAACAAGGTGGGGGTGGCGCCCGGCGCGAAATGGATCGCCTGCCGCAACATGAATGTGGGTGTCGGCACCCCGGCCACTTATACCGAGTGCTTTCAGTTCATGATCGCGCCGACGGACCTGGCCGGCAACAACGCCAACCCGGCCTTACGTCCACACGTCCTGAACAACTCATGGGGCTGCCCTTTCGACGAAGGCTGCGTCACGCGCGCGGAGTTGGAGACGATTGTAAACAATACTCAAGCGGCGGGGATCTTTGTCGTAGTCTCGGCCGGCAACGCTGGCCCGGGCTGCGAGTCGGTGGTTGATGCGCCGGCGATCTACAGCGCCTCTTTCTCCATCGGGTCGATCACCATTAGCAACAATCTGTCGAGCTTCAGCAGCCGCGGGCCCAGTACGTTCTACGATCCGGAGCTGCTGAAGCCGAACATATCGGCTCCCGGTTCCAACGTTCGCTCGAGCACCAACTCGAGCGATAGCAGCTACGGAAACTCAAGCGGCACTTCGATGGCGAGCCCGCACGTCGCCGGCGTGGTGGCGTTGCTTTGGTCCGCGCAGCCGCAGCTCGTGCGCGATATTGAGGCGACCAAGACGCTCTTACAGAACACGGCCAACCCCGTGGTGAATGTCGCCGCGCAGACCTGTGGCGGCATCCCGTCGACCCAAATTCCGAACAATTCCTTCGGCTACGGGCGCGTCGACGCTTTGAATGCGGTCAACCTCGGGGCGACACCTACGCCGACCCCCACACCGACCGCGACGCCCACTCCCACCCCGGTGGCGACTCCAACTCCAAGCACAACCCCGACTAACCTCGCCAACATCTCCACGCGTCTTCGGGTTGGGACTGACGATAACGTCCTCATCGGTGTATTCATCGTTACAGGCACTCAACCGAAAAAGGTCATCGTTCGTGCCATCGGTCCGTCGTTGCCGCTCGCCGGCGCTCTGGTCAATCCGACCCTGGAGCTTCGTGATGGATCGGGTGCGCTCATCAGGTCGAACGACGACTGGCGGATCGGAGGCCAGGAAGCGGAAATCATCGCGTCGACGATTCCGCCGTCCAACGACCTGGAAGCGGCGATTGTGGAGACGCTGCCCGCCAACGGCGCGGGTTATACCGCGGTGGTCAGCGGTCTGAACAATGGGACTGGCATCGGTCTGGTGGAAGTGTTCGACCTGGACCAGGCGGTGGATTCGAAGCTGGCAAACATTTCGACGCGCGGGCTCGTCCTGACGGGCGACGATGTGTTGATCGCGGGCACGATAGTGCTGGGACCGGCATCCCAAGGGGTGATCGTGCGCGCGATAGGTCCGTCGCTGACCTTGGCGGGAAAACTCGGTAATCCGGTGCTGGAGTTACGGGATGGAAACGGCGGACTGATCGGATCGAACGACGACTGGCGCATCGGGGGTCAGGAGGCGGAAATCATCGCGACAGGCATACCGCCGGCCGACGATTTGGAATCAGCGATCGTGCAAATACTGCCGGCCAATGGCGCTTCCTACACCGCAATTGTTCGAGGCGTCAACGGAACGACCGGCCTCGCGCTGGTGGAAATCTACGCGCTGAATTGATCCTTCCGCTTCCCGTGCCCGAGAAATCTTTATGAAAAAAAGGCGTCCTTCTCAAGGCGGTTTCTTTAATCCGCGCGTGCTGCTCAGCCTTGTGCTGGCGTCGCTAGGTGTTTTCCTGGCCCTGGTCGGATTTGGCCTCTCATCCGGGACAACCGCCCGGGCCCAGGACCCAAACGCAACTCAACAGCCGGCGATCAGCTCGCCGCCCGCTCTGAAGATCTCGCCGGAGGTTCTCGCCGATACGGCCGACGGCAAGATTGCCTCGGTCGTCATCCTTCTTACCGACCAGGCCGACGTAAGCGCGGCCCATCGAATGCAGGACCACGACGCCCGCGGATGGTTCGTTTACAACACTCTGACTCAGCATGCGGCTCGCACCCAGGCCACCCTCCAGATTTTCCTCACGGCCCAGGGCGTCAGCTACCAGTCATTCTGGGCGGCCAACATGATCGTCGCGAATGCCGACCGCTCGCTCGTTGAAACCCTGGCCGTTCGCCCTGACGTAGCGCGCATTGATTCCAACAGAGCCACGCGCTGGATCGAAGATCCTGAGGTCGCCAACTTTGAGGTCACACCGGAGAGCCCGCAGGTTCCGAACGTCGCCGAGTGGGGCGTGCTGAATGTGAACGCGCCCGCGGTTTGGGCCATGGGGTTCACCGGGCAGGGCATGGTTATTGGCAACCAGGATACCGGCACGCGCTGGAGCCATAACGCGCTCAAGCCCAAGTACCGCGGCTGGAATGGCGTCACCGCCGATCACAACTTTAACTGGCACGACGCCATTCACTCCGGCGGCGGCTCCTGCGGCGCGAACGCGGTGGCGCCTTGCGACGATAACAGCCATGGCACGCACACGGCCGGCACTACGGTGGGCGACGACGGCACCGGTAATCAGGTGGGAGTGGCGCCCGGCGCGAAATGGATCGCCTGCCGCAACATGAACGTGGGCAACGGCACCCCGGCCACTTATACCGAGTGTTTCCAGTTCATGATTGCGCCGACGGACCTGTCGGGTAACAACGCGAATCCGGCCTTGCGCCCCCACGTCCTGAACAACTCCTGGGGATGTCCGGCGAGCGAAGGCTGCGTGACTCGCGCTGAGCTGGAGACGATCGTAAACAACACCCAGGCAGCGGGAATTTTTGTCGAAGTCTCGGCCGGCAACTCCGGGCCTGGCTGCTCGTCGGTGTCGGATGCGCCGGCAATTTACAGCGCTTCCTTCTCGACCGGGGCGATTAGCATTACCAACACTCTGGCGAGCTTCAGCAGCCGGGGTCCGAGCACCTTCTATAATCCGAATCTGCTTAAGCCTAACGTTTCGGCGCCCGGCGTGAATGTTCGTTCGAGTACCCGGACGAGCGATAGCAGCTTTGGCAACTCCAGCGGCACGTCGATGGCAGGGCCGCACGTGGCCGGTGTGGTGGCGTTGCTCTGGTCGGCGCGTCCAGCGTTGGTGCGCGACATCGCCGCGACGAAGTCGATCCTGGAGAATACGGCTAACCCGGCCGTCACGGTCACCGCGCAGACCTGCGGTGGAACGCCGTCGACGCAAATTCCGAACAACTCCTTTGGTTATGGGCGCGTCGATGCCTTGGCCGCCGTCAACGCGACAGCGACAGGAACGCCAACGCCGACCCCGTCACCTACAAGCAGCCCAACAGCTACCGCTACAGCCACGGCAACAAGCACACCAACGGCAACCGCAACCGCGACGAGTACCCCGACGGCGACAGCGACAGCCACAGCGACAGCAACGGCGACCCCAACAGCGACCGCGACCGCCACAGCGACAGTGTTTCCATCACCGATCACTTTCCCAGATTTGGTCCTGACCAAGACCGACTCGCCCGACCCGGTCCAGGTTGGCCAGAACCTGACCTACACCATAACTGTATCTAATGTCGATCCCAGCAAATCGATGACTGCCACGATGACGGATAATTTGCCGCCCGGGGTGAACTTTGTTTCTGCCACCCCCAGCCAGGGTAGTTGCACGGGGACGAGCACAATCGTCTGTCAACTGGGTACTATCGCCGCCGGCGCGAGCGCAACCGTTAGCCTGGTGGTCACGCCGACTGTAGCCGGCACGCTCTCGAACACTGCTTCGGTCCCCAACTTTGAAGATCCCACCCCCGGCAACAACTCGGACACCGAGCTGACGACAGTCATCCCGGCGTCAACACCAACAGCGACCCCAAC